>JAAUYG010025042.1_pt1 | contig 15768 bp, 7 predicted proteins | sample 7278091 | NCBI WGS metagenome assembly JAAUYG01 (sample SAMN14350201, study PRJNA611818) | marine sediment metagenome | isolation source: surface marine sediment (0.6m) | place: French Polynesia: Moorea | collected 2018-08 | reverse complement strand
GGCCCAACTGGCCTTCTTTGTGATATATAATTAAGCCTTCAAAATCTCAGTTATATTGAATTTTACCTTTCAAATTCACTCAAAGTCAAATGCAATGGTGCATTTGGACTCCCCATATATGGCTTCCTATTAGTGTGCAATAGTAACTACATGTCTATCATCCATCGTTTATCTGTTACACGCACTTGTAAAGTTTCCCCCATGTCTTATCATTTGGACAAAAATTTCAGAAACAAATTGCTTCTTCCAGACAACCATCTATACGCTCGTTGTACACCACCTAGTCCACCCTGAAGACGCTCTCAGACTGTGTTACCCTGGTACTTACATAGAAGTACAAGCTGTAATATGGCTTGGCTATTAAGGGCTGAATAGGATTGCATGATTACACATTCAACCTGCATGAAGTTAATTAAATGTGAGCATGTATAGTTTATCGAAGGAGACAAATAAGAGTTCGGTATCTTACTTTGGTATGAACCTGCATGTCATACTGCACACCGGGTTCGCTTGCGAGTCCAGCACAACAATGGTCGGGCCATACACAAATACATTGCAAAGAAAATGGTACGCCCCGCAAAAAAAACCACAACAACAAACAAACAAACAAACGCAAAAACACTTTTCTATTATTCAGTGCGAGCGAGTTAATTTATTTGGTGTGGCCACAGTTTGAAAGGAGCTAACCTTAGATGCTCCGTGCATGTTGGTGGAATGGAAGGGAGTGAAGGGAGGTTCACAGAGTGCATAGCTTTACTTTTTAATCTCACTTATGAAGTACATGTTTGTAGGAATAGCGCTATGGTTTGTAGTCTCATGATAACTGAGCGTCATAGAAAGTTAGCAATGATGATTAATGTTTAGCTCGTTGTGGTAAAATAGCACGGAGTGTGTATGTAATCACTGCAAAGCTCACTGGGTGTTTGAAATTCACTCCAATAGATGAATATAGTCATCTATATAACACACACACAAACACTAATAAAATGTTTGTACAAATTACAAACACTTCGATATGAAGCCCAACCTTCATCCAAGTATGCGGAAAGTAAATTCGGTAGCAGACCATTTCCATATAATGATGGTCGGATAACAAAAGAAAACATGTTAATTTATTAAATTAAATTCAGATATTCATTACTTCAGTTTGTATGCTGTTCAAAATGACAATTGGGGTAATTTCTCGTTATAGGCCGTAAGCTGAACCTAATTGGAAAAGCGAATGTGAAAGAAATGTGACGCTGCTTTAATACTTCATTGCGGTGGAATGCACGACCGTCATTTTCATTCTTTCCACCTGCCACCCTTTTCATGCCAAAAAAGAATATATTCTCTAATTCTATTCTTCCCAGTCCAGCCAATCCTCACGCAGCCCAACCCACACTAACGAACTATTGGATTTCATCCACAAGGTATTAAAGGTACCCATTTCAGCTTTAATGAAAGTGCATATTTCTTATTGCTTCTAGGAGAAGGAAGGTTGTCGCTAAGAATTCTGTGCGACGGCTTGGCGTCCGAAAGCCTTCACCATGGGGTGGCGATTTAAAATTGGGTTTTATTTTCTTTTGTCTTTGATCACAAAGGGGACTAGTGCGGAGCTACGACCCTGGCTATCACATTTGCAGAAGGTACAGGAAGTAGCTATAGTAGCGGATTCACCACCAGGGCAGTCACTCCGTGAATATCTTCATTTGTACTTTAAAAGATTCCAGATGGGGATAAATGTTATCTGTCCAATCCAGACTCATACGGATAGTGGTTATCTCTATCCCCTTGTGTCACATACAATCTGTGGCGTATTGACACTCAAGGGAAGTTCTCGACGGAACTCAAATAGCAGTAGGCTCATCTTTAAACTCTCGACCCCTTCCTCACTTCACATAAATGCCAGTCTTCTAAGTCTGACGGAAAATTTCGAGGATCCGATGTACATAGGATGTGGTTTCAACGATGTCGAGCTAAAAGCTGAAAATGCCGTTATTAGGACACTGTGTGGCAAAACTACACAAGAATCCTTCTTTATCCCAAGTGACACAATTGAGATCCATACTTACAATATTCCAACAGAGGCACTCCAAAATGACAGTAGCTTGTTTTCGTTATCTATGCAGTTTCAAGGAACCGGAAAAATTCAAGTAAAGTCCAGTTTTTTGCTAGACGTGCAATTTTTAGGCTATCGATTCACTCCACCTGTTAGAAGTGTGCTACCTCATCACATTGATGGATTCGAAACAGTGTCCATGAACTACCGGATTCTAAAGGTAAAAGACGGATTGAAAATGGTTTGGACTAATACCATTTATTATCAACCCGGTATGTCATTTCGTAACTTTGAAATGCGAATCTTAACGTTTTTGCCCAGTATGTACAACAAGGATCCTGGTAGCTGCAGTCGCGATTTCCTTGCTCCAATCCTAGATGCCACATCACGGTTCATGCGTGATAAGTGTTTAACCGGCGTGATGAAAATCGCCAGAAATGCTCTTCGTAATAACCAATTAGTGCTGCCTGCCATATCTTGCCAGGGTTTTTTATCGCCACTTTATAACAGCAAATGTCCAGCCGTGCAGATACACGAACAACTTCCAGCCGCCGCCAAAGGCTATATCGGGAATGGACGGTGCGGCACAAGTGAAAATATCCCGGAAATTTGGAAGAACATTTTCCAGATACTGTACCAAGTCCCGATGAAGCTCAATAAAATTCCTTTTTTGTGTAATTATGATTCGGACCCAAGAGATTCAGAAGATTCCCCCATCCATATAAATGCAGCAGCATCCACAACAGCTGTTCTGTTAGGAAAAAACAACCTCGAAGCGTTCACATTTCGCATTTGGAGCTTGTCAGTATTGATGCATGACCGGTATAAGCTTAGTTTGCGACGGTTAAACGTTTATTTACCACAACAGGACTGTGCTAACAGAGACATGGACATTATCAGTATATTTGATGGACCTTACGCAGGGATCGTTACCACGCAAGGCCTAGTGTCTCCGCTTGCCAAACTGTTTTCAGGGTCTTGTGTGACTATGTCACGGAGGCACATTTCTGGTTCCATTGGAAGTCTCACAATGACCTGGTCAAATCGTCAAACTGACAAAGTGACGTTGCTTTTCATTTTTTACAGTTCCTCTCTGGGGTGTCCAGGAAAATCGTGTTTTCTTCAGACAATCCCTGTCTTTAACAGCGATAGAATAGTCTTCAATCCGGCACACAAACCTGCTGTTCATTTATTCCATTTTACACAAACTGTTTCTCATAGAGGCATGGTGGTAAAAATTGAGGTACAGCAGATGATATTTTCCTATGGGACAGATGGATGTCCAGTGTCAGGGCTCTACCTGTTTGAGCTTGAAACCAGACCGGAAAGGAACCGTCTCATGGCAGGCTTCTGCACCCCAGAAGGGATAGCAATGCTGAAGAGAGTTATGGAACGAGGATTGCATTTAACTGGTAGCCTTTTAATCGCCATAAAAACGTACCCAAAGACAGATTTTCTTCAGTTTGCTATCACATACCACATCATCGATTGTCCTGGGAGAGTAAATCCCGACTTCAACGACAATCATTACAGATCACAGATTTACTCCTCAACACTCCCATGCTCAAGGAGGCTGGCAACAGGGCAAACCGTATCTGATAAGTTCACATTGGCGCGCTGCTGCTTCAAAATCTATCATATACTGAGCGATATTCCACAAAAGTTGAGAGACTATAATATAGATGTTAAAGCTCTACTTACTATACACGTCGTTGAGCTTAATCTCGATCAAAAATCAGTCTGCTGTGAATTTAGTCTTATAATGAAAGGCCGGCTGGACGACTATAACACACCAAAATGCCATTACCCAAGCGGAAATCACACAGGCACAGCTGCTACGATATCTTTTCCCGAAACTTTTCTACGCAACGGGAAGAAAGATAAATGCAGCCACGAGATACGTTTCTCGTGGACAAAAATCGGAAGTGTCTCGTGTGTCATTACTGACAAACCCACAATGCCAGAAAGCACATCCTTATTACAGTACTATATGACCACTTGCGGCCTGATGACTTTAACATCGCTCAGAAGTCTTGTAATAAATTTCCACGCCACGCAAAAGGACCACGTTTATGGTTTCGATACTATATTCCATCTACTGTCTGCAGCAACAGATCATGGCCCTACAAGTTCACCAACCACTCTATCTGTAACAAATGAACGGACTCACGATTCTTACATTTATTCTTGTTTCTGGCATATCACATTGTACTTTGATAAGCCTTCCGTTTTCTACTTTAAAGAAAGACAATTTTCGGTATTCCCTGATGTGGGAATAATCACTGATTCCAACTATGCACAATATAAAAAGCAATCGATATTTACTGTGAGTATAGGCGCCCCTGAGCTGAACATGACATTCAGTTATTCAGCACTCCAACATGAAATTGAACCGGGAATTCAAGAGATCAGCTCTGAATCTTGCAAAGAAGGAGGCGTTCCCTTCCTCACCAGATGCCACGCTTTGCTTGACAAGGAGGACATGTCTTGGGAAGACGCACGTAATGCATGCAACAGTCGTGGTTGGGACCTCCTTAGTATAAACAGCGAAACAGAATGGGATGCCATCCTGAAGTTTCTACAAGCACGGCATGCACGATGCATGGATCATAGAACAATCTACCTTGGGCTAATGAATGATGATTCGGTAAGTAACATCATGCAAGCAGCAAAATAGCGGAGGGATACCCACAACACTCTATTTCACCGGCTCGCCTCTCTGTATACCCATTTCCCAATACGAATGATTGTGTGGTGTACTGGTCTCTCCACTTAACATTACGTTGCTCTAAGTCGTTTTGTAGGCGCGCTCAGAATTAACTCCTACTGTCAATCCCAGACGAGCCCCCAGAAACACGTCATTTGTGGCGTTCTTTCCGGTCTCATCTGCTTATCTCCACGTCGGTATGTTTGTGCGGTGGTGGAAGGGCGGTGCCTCGTCTCGCTCGTTGGTTGTCTAGGGGTTTTGGCTCGTCAGGTCGACGACTGCACCACGTTCCCTCTCATCACTTCCGGATCCGGTGATTCCCGACTGCCTCAGGCAGTCGAGCCTGCCGAGTTCGCACCCCGCAGAGTTCCCTACCACAATAGCCTTCTACAGCGGTGGGTCAGGTCATCCGAGAGTCAGTGATTTGTCTCGTCCATCACACCTGAGTCTCTCTCTCTCTCTCTCTCTCTCTCTCTCTCTCTCTCTCTCTCTCTCTCTCTCTCTCTCTCTAACTTTCCTCAGCAAGGGCCCCTCGCCTCTACCTCGGCAAGTTCCATCGGCCACCCGAGACCACACTTGAACCAAACGACGATCATTTCCGTTGGCGTTGACTCGTTTATTCTGGCAGTAACAAGTTGAACAATGGTGCTCACTCTCTCTCACACCCTCACACGCTCTAACAGTCATGGTTCACATCAATGGTTCGGGCACAACCCCAGCGGCTAAAGTTCTGACTGTCTCCTTCAGCATTAGCTGCTATCTATCCTGGCGGTTAAAGGTGGTCGCCTCACCTCTTCCCTATAGTTCATGCACCTTCATTCTCCTATCTCAGTTCAACCCCATACCGTTGAACCGCGATATCACTAGCTGAACGGATGCAGCAGCTCTAAGTTACTGCTGCTGCGCAGGATTCAGCTCTGCTGGCTTCACTGTATGACTGTAACAGTCTGTGTATGTCGATACCGCAAAAGCGTGGTTTCTACTTGTTTACCAGTTAATATACCTAAAATCCACCTGCCGTCTGCTCGTTACTAGGGAAATCAAATGTCATCCAATAAGCTATCAACACGCCGTCGGGGGCTAATCACTCTAGCCAATCAGAAGAGCCCCGTCGTGACGTCATTTTAGGCGTCTTAAAAACCGTCTGTTCTGTCTTTACTGCAGAGTTTCCCTTTGTGACTTTTACTGGTACATAAAGCACACTTATACTGATCGCATCTGTGTGGTCATAGTCGGGAACGACAGGGAATTCCCTTAGCTTCCGAATGATATAAAGTTCTTTGTTCTGCGCTGAAGATTTCCTAAGTTTATGACGCTGTCGCTGCGGGGTTCCCGTACCCCCGCGGCAGCTAGGCCTTCTGTACTGAAGCGCCGTAAGGGACTGCGGGAGGCTGCTATCCGACACAATACAACTAAAACTCGGTCGGCCTCTACACCAGCGGGAGAAGTACATCTCCTGACAACCTCTATAAAAAAGAAAGCTCCTCTACCAGTCTCATAGGTTAAGGATACCCATATACATCTGCGATCTTATAAATACCGACCTGGTTGCGTGATATACTGATCACTAAGAGTGACAATCGCTCAAAACCTACGAGAAATTGCTAGACAGTGGTTATGACACTACACAAATATTTCCCTCCAAGGAATGCCTAGACAGTGGCTGTGACACTACAGTTGAATGAATTTCTGAAAAGGCATTTCCCAATAGGCAGGGATGACAATTAAAATAATAAGGTTATAAATGTGATAGTGGGTGTTTATATGTTTCACCCAGGTAAGTCAGAAAGTACAACCTAAAATTAACGAAAAAAATTATTTTTTTTTTAAAAATCGTCGGATTTCTAGAGCGTGCTTTGGACCTTTTCTCCCTAATATTTTACCATGTGTACCTTTTAGGAATAAAACTAAAATTTCAAGATCTTCAGTTAATCACTTAAATCCATAATTCAAAGTATAAAAATACAAATGCATTACAAACCAAATTTCACTCCGCTTTTCTCTATGCACACCATTTTTGAGTTACAGACTATTTTGAGATAATTGTACCCAATGGTCCCCAAATAACACCGAACACTAAAAGATCAAAAGGTACATGAGTATAAAACTTGGGTTCATTGATATGCGGGCCGATTTTCCAAATTCCAATATTTGGGCATGGAACTTGACCATTAGCCAAAGTTCCAGAAGTTGCCATCGGCCAAGGTTCCAGAAGTTTCACATATACTCTCTCTCTACCCCAGGCAAGATGACATTGCGCTTATTTTTGCTCTAATGGCAGCGGTTTCCGAGACACACGCCGATTTTCAAAGTTGCCATATATGGACATGGGTGTTCAGGACAAGTTTATATTTTGCATGTGTTTATTTTCTACTAAGTTATGGTTATCTTTGGCTGTTTTTGAGTGAAAACAGTTCAAAAATCAATTCCCAGAGGCCGAACACAATGAAGGAATGTTTTAATCCCATTTGACCAGATACATCCATTGCCGTCGTCGTATATATTGATCTGCGGGGCGATTTTGCGTGACTAAAACCTCTTCAAACGCTTGACTCAAATTACATTTCGACAGACTTAATTTAAATTCTGATTTCAGTTATTATAATAATCTAGATGTCGAACATGATTGGTCCATCAGCCGGGGTAGCTCTGTCCGAGCAATGGCATATGTAGTGCGTGACAGAAAATGTCCAAAAGAAAGAAGCTATCCTAAATAAAGCCCTCTTTACTTGCACGTGGTGGTGTCTCTGCTTCCCGAGGCAAAGATCAGGTATGTTTAATAAAGCTGTCTCGCATTGAGATCGGTCTCTCTTCTTGTCATTCTTCTCCCAGGTATTCAGTAGTGGTTCGGAGGAGTCTCTAGCTCGAACTCGCGGCCGGATGCTTGGTATCTGAGCCCCCTAGGGTATTCCGACACAGACTATCTCTCTCGTTAAGGCCCGAACCGCCCCTGACTCTCGTCGGGCGACGTACGGCCGAGAGCGTGCAGCGAGCTTGATCTCCCGACTCTGTTTCAACTCGTCCCGTCCCTCTAAGGGAACAGAACTCGTCACAGGGTTCCCGTCCGCCCGTAACGGGCGGTAAACAAATTGGTCGCCGCGCTCGCCGCGCAACGACGGCAAAACGCCCATCGGTGTTGTACCTTCAAGGAAATTTCCATAGACCCCTTTCCGTAGAGCCAGAGGTGAAAACACTACAGTACTATGTCTTTCACTCATTCAGTACACCGAGGGTGTCGTTACGTTGCCTTCTTCTCGGAAATGTTTTCTGCGTTTGTTTGGAGTTAGTACTACATGTGCAAGTTGTACTACATGTGAGCTGTACTATATGTAAGCTGTACTACACGTAAGATGTACTTTATGTTAACTATATCAAAAGTGTGTGTATTTCAGGGAACAAAGAAATTGCAATGGACGGATGGGATGCCTTACACTTATAGAGAATGGCTCCGCTTTCCATCACCAATAACATCCGAACGAACACGAACGCAGCCTCTGAAGAGAGGGGTTCCAAAATGGTGGGCCATTCCGACGAAGGCAGCGTTTGGTAGCATGCAGCCCAGTAAGATAGGTAATAACAATTGTACCGCGCTCTATCTCTGGAACATCCGAACTCCATTTTGGGTTAAATTCCCCTGCAATGCGGCCGTTGAAGATCCACTTGTAATTTGCGAATATGGGAGAAATAATCACAGTGGAGCGAATGTTACCGTGACTCTCCAGAGAGAGAAATTGGAATGTCCTGATGGGTGGTTCTATATAAACAAGACAAAACGTGGAAGAAAGGATCGAGGCTCACCTCTTTGTTTGACTTTTCTATCTTTTCACATGTCAATGAAAACTTTTTCCTTGACAAACAATGTGTCCGTTGCAGATGAAATACGCCTTGCCACTAAAAGAAATATATCCCGAGTCCAAAATTTTAAATACATAAAATTGTACTTCCCATTAGTATATGGTAGGGAAGATATGTTTGGTATTTGGATGAGGAAGCGTTCTTCGGCAAAACTTGAAAAAGAGGAAATGTGTTTTCACCCAGTTAATACCAAAGCGATAACATGGTATCACTCAAAGCCAGAACCTTTGTGTAAAGCATACCTTCCGATGAGGAGAAACATAGTTGTGTTGGAAGAAATTCCAGAAAGGGAAGGGAATTCAGCTTGTTTTCCTGGCCATTTCCACTGTGCTGACGGGACGTGTATACTAAACATCTACCAGTGTGATGGAGAAACACAATGTGCAGATGCCTCAGATGAAACCGGCTGCCAGATATGTCAAATGTCACATTCAAACGATCTTCCATCTAGTAAATTCTGCCAAAGGGACTGCATGAAACCAGACTGCACTTGTTCCTGGTACCATTTCCATTGTCTTGTTGGAGGGTGTGTTGTGTGGAGTAAGGTATGTGACTACAAATTGGACTGTTTGGACGGCTCTGATGAATACTTCTGCCACCTTCGGTATGACCCCCGTGGTAGATTTATGAGAAAATCAAGCCATAAGGAATATCTCTACCATGGCGTGTTTCTTTGTGATCAATCAAATGCTATTCCAGTTGAAATGGTTAATGACCTCGTCCCCGACTGCCGCCATAACCAACACGATGAGTACTTGCATGACGTCACACATTTCCAAGCTGACTTTGTGCGCCGAGCCAGTGAAAAATGTTGGTCTTCAAATCTCAGTTCTTGTGGCGAAGGGTCGTTCCATTGCTTCCCCCTTTCGGCCTTGTGTATTTACCAGAAGGATGCAAACGATGATATCAAGTATTGCCGAACCGGAGCTCATTTATTAAATTGTCAAACGTTTGAGTGCCCACGCCATTTTAAATGTCCTTTGTCGTATTGCATCCCTTTGCATGTGGTGTGCAATGGAATATTTGACTGTCCAAATGGAGAAGAGGAAACCAACTGTGACACTAGTACTTGCAAGGGATTGTTTAAATGCATGGGCGATAATGCATGTTTGCACCCGTATAACATCATGGATGGGCTAGTGCACTGTCCCAGAGGAATGGATGATGAGCAAGACTATCAGACGGCGAGTTGTCCTGACAGCTGTGTGTGTAAAGGTTACCTTGTGGATTGCTCTCAAACAGCAATCTCTGTCCTACCTTTGTTCCCTTACAGCCTCAAGTTTCTCAATATCAGCCAGACCAATTTAATTCTAAACTCTAGCAGTTTTCGGAATCTAAATTACCTTCTTGTCCTCGATCTTTCAAAAAACAAGTTACAAACTTTGCCACATCACTTGACCAAAAATCTCACAAACTTGATCTTCCTGTATTTACAGGACAACAGCTTTATCCAAATTAAAGGTGATTGTTTCCGTGGTTTACAAAACTTAAGATATATCTATATCAAGGGAAATCCAACCAGACGGTTTGATGTTGAGTCATTCGAAGACTTGAAAGAACTGAGAAATCTTGACCTCAGCAATTTATCTTTAGAGGCTTTGTTGCCAAACACTTTCCGCAGCCTGTCGAAATGCATGATACTGAATTTATCAGATAATGCCCTAAATTTTCTTGACCGTTACATCTTTTTAGGTCTTTCCCGTCTGTTAATATTGGACTTAAAGGGAAACCCTATTAACCGTGTCCATCCAGATGTATTTTCGTCGCTGTCAGAGCAAACGTTGTTGCAACTACACTCTGCCAAGTTCTGCTGCCTCCTTAATGTATCCGCAGTCTGCACGTCAGATACAAATATCCCAAATTTTACCGTCGTCAGCTCTTGCTACAATTTCTTGCCCAGCTCGGCTTTGAGAACTACTCTCTGGATTCTGACACCAATTACCTTTGTCTCAAATATAGTTTCATTTCTGTGGCGAATATCTCACACCACATCGCAGTTCCTTCAGATTTTGTATATGGGACAAAATCTATCCGACTCTCTCAATGCAGTCGCACTGTTTTGCATACTGTACATTGAAACGGCTTCTGGCGGTACGTTTGCTGCAGAGTATGAATCGCAACTAACAGAAAATTTCCCCTGCATCTTGGCGTCACTGTTGGGTCTAATGAGCTACCAGATGTCCCTTGTATTCTCCATTTTGTTAAGTAGCTACCGCTGTCTAGGCATTCGTTTTCCTTTTCGTCTGAAGGATTTACAGTCGATTAAAGGTGTGTCTTTCTTTGTAGCCATTTGTTTTCTGATAACTGCATTACTGCCCTGTCTTCTGGATAAATGCCATGGATTTTGTACACCACTTCACGCCTACCACCATTGCACCTTTCTCATTCCGCCTCACAACACTGGCATGTCTGCGTCCTATATCTGTTTCGCCGTAACAAACTTTCTTTTGACCACTCTCTTTGTGGGAGTAAATACAGCATCCATTGAAAAATTGGTTAAACGGAATAGCGAGATACCCAACAGGAACGAAAGGAAGACAAATGCCGCCATTGGAAGGATTTTGATTAGCATGGCTTGTACCTGTGTTGGACAGTTAGCACTGTACAGCCTTATAGTACTAATAGCAATATCAAGGTCAACAACGCAAATTACCGTGGGCACGATCTGGATAGTTGCCGCTATTCCTTCGTTGCTTAATCCAATAATATACACATATATGAGTTCTGATTTTATTGCAAGTATCGGAAAACAATTGTAAAGAAAATCGTTAGGAAAACGTCGAGAGAGACACTACTTAAACGTTTATATTGCATTGCTGTTTAGTTACAAAATGGTTATTGTAGGACGCGGCTCTCTTTCTCCTTCCTCATCTTTAACACTTTTAACTCTGGCTTTAATTTCATGGCATGCAGTTCTACCGCCATCTTTAATTCTTGCTTCAGCTTCATGAGAGTTTCTGTGTGTGTGCGGTGGTTGGGGGGTGGGGGATGGGGTACAGACACGCTCGGATAACTCACATGACAGAAACTAGTGAGTTCAGTTTTCCGTCGTCCATCCTGAGTAGCATTCTGGCTTACCACATTGTCCTATAAGCACAGCTACTACTCACATTGGAAGTAGCTGTGCTGCAGTGGCGGCCAAAGTTGTTTTTGTCTCGTTTTGGTAGATGGTCACGGCCAATCAAAAGCAGTTCCGGTCAGCCACCGCAAACCAATCATACAACTGTTTCGCGCGGTTATCACTGTGTTGGCGAAATGGTTATGCATTCAACCAATAGCCATCTAGTCCTGGTTACTAGTCTACTTTCATCGAGTAAAATTCAGGCACTTCTAGGAGCCTTTTACACAATCCGCTATACGATGCTAAAAGGTGGTTATACGTTTGAGAAGTACTCTGTTGCTTTACCATATAAGGAAGGTGATGATGACCCTGTAAAAGGGTGCTGCGGCCAATGAAGCCAGAGCCTTGCGTGCTCGCTCGCATATGGCTCTGGCAAGCCCATTGTCCCGTAAGCACAACTACTGCTCACATTAGAACTAGCTGTGTTTGCAGTGGCTGCCAAAGTCGTTTTTGGTCTCATTTTGGCAAATGTCTCGGCCAATCAAAGGCAGTTCGGGTCAGCCATCCCAAACCAATCATACCACTCTTTTGCGCTGTCGTCACGGCTGGCTGTAGAGCAACACGAGTCAAAATTTGGGCTTCTCGACAAGTGTTCAGTTTATACGGGGTATTTTGACAGTGTTCAGGGTCAATCAATATGCATTTTCGAGAGCGTAAAGAATAAATATTTGGTCCTCGGGGCAAGTATTCAGTCCCTAAATTAAGTGTTCAAGGTCCGTCTGAGGTCATTCGCTTTTTATTTCGATTTTCGGAAATTGGAATCTTGAAAACGGTTGGTTGTTAAGCAAATCAGACCACAATTTTGGCGTCGGAGTCAAGTCTTCGGTTTATTCAGGGAATATTTGACAGTCAAGTGTTCAAGGTCAGTCTGAGGCCATTCGCACACGTCCGGTTTTAAACAACCTTGCATTTTGAAAACGGCTGGTCGTAGAGACAAACAGACCCAGTACACGAAAATATTTTGAAAAGTTTTAGATAGAATATGTTATCTTAGGTACTAGATGCCAACTTCTCATTACGGTATTCTAACAGGCATTTAGATTGACCATGGTAAACAATGTTCTCAGAAAGTAAAGTTTGGATCGGCTCCAATGAAAATTGTGGGAGAAATAGCACTTTGAAATTTCCAGCTGCATATGGTCCTTTGTTAATAAAAAAATCTAAATGCCATAAATATTACTTTTTCTTTTAAATTTTGGCAGATTGCCAAAAAGTAACAGCCTGTATTGCAACATTATTAGAATATTTTTTTTCTATAAAGTTTGGATGAAATCGGATGAAAATTGGGAGATGAGCAGAGTAACAATTCTAAAATTGGAATTTTTGCCAAGTTCACCGAATGACCCCAAACCAATCCAAACCAAAGAAATCGGGTATAAAATGTACCCTGCATATATGCACTGTAGTACCCGGAGTCCCAAATTTTCCTCCGTTTCGTTCTACGATCAGCCCTTTTCGACATATTCCACATGTTATCTTATCCCATTGACTCCCATGGTAAAATTTCAAAGTGCCATATTTTTTTGCCATTTTTGACAGATCGCAAAAAAAGTTTTGTTGAATTGTGATGAAAACTCTTGAAGGTGTAATGTTTTGAAAATCGTAGAATCGGAAATTTTACAAAGTGCACCGAATGACCTCAAATCAAACTCAAGCTATCGGGCAGTAAAAAGTACCCTGTATATATGCCCTGTAGTACCCTGAGTCCCAAATTTTTTCCCTTTCGCTCTACGGTCAGCCGTTTTCGAGATATTCTACATTTTAGTTTTTTTTCCTATTGACTCCCATGTTAAATTTCAAAGTGCTACCAATTTTCAAAACTTGGTCGATTGCCAAGAAGAGTAAAAGCCTTTATTCCACCATGGCAACCAATGCCTTCATAACGTTTAGTTGACATCTGGTGAAAACTGCAGGAGGAGTAGCGTTTTGAAATTCCAGCCCCATATGGTCCTGTGTTAACAAAAATGTCAAAGTGCCATACATTTTTTAATTTTTGGCAGAACTGCCAAATAAGTAATAACGTATATGTCATATTGTGCCCCATGACTAACATATTAATTATAAAGCTAGGTTGAAATCGGACCGAAACTGTGGGAGAAGTAGCGTTTTGAACGTTTTTCTCCCAGGGCCCTATGTTAACGAAAACGGAAAAAAATCGTACAAATTTGAAAAAAAAAACAAAAAAAACGTTAAAACGTTTTGGAGATACATGTATGGCGGATGGGTAGCTTTGCACAAAATTTGGCCTGGATCCATGCAGCTGTTTCTAAAAAGCCTGAGTTAACGGACGACGGACGCCTGCACCGCGACAAAGTCAAGCAGAGCTAAAATGAAACTAAATAAATGTTACAACACAGCATCAACCACCGTAGGAATCCTTATTTCTTTGTTAGATAACATTTTGTGCAACATATAGATCTTTGCATATCCTGTTCTTTTTTTGCGTTGTAAAGTTAAATGCACAGTTTTTAGCAGAGACTTGAGAGTCTAAAATACAGGCTCGTCTGTGGTGTCTTTATTCGTCCTGTCTGCTATCAAAGGGGTCTGCACATGCACCATGCATGTAGGTCAACGAAGCCTGTGTCATCTGCAGTGGAGACTTCTACAAACCAAAGGCCATACCGCATTAACATAGATTAGTGAAGCAATATAAATCAGCGTAGCCATATGCAGGTTGAGGGCTCTTCACAAACAGTTAATTTAAGAGCACTTTACTGCAAGTACTTTATAACCTTCTGAGATGGTTGCCAGTTTATATATGTAGTCTCACTCTCCGTCTTCGTGGGCTTTTCGGTCAGTTGAAGTTTACCAGCATGAAATACATCTTCTTTTTTCTCAGTACTGTGGCTTTGTCCGCTATTGCTGTCAAATGCAGCGAAGGTAAGGTTGAAGGTATCTTAAAATTTATCTCTTAGCACTATATCCTGCTTGGTAAGATGCAATTAGTTAATTATTTTGGTCTCGCAATTCAGGCATGCAGCAACAAGTGGCGAAACTGTGAATAGGAAATGCAACATTACAGTAAATATTTGGCAAGTGGTAGGAAGGGCGATAATGAAAAAGCTCCCAATATAATCCCTAACTAGTAAATGACATTGTTAAGACTTTATAGCACCCGATCTCTGTGTAAGCTATGGTGGCTCACAAGGGCCATCGCCGGTAATCTATCGCATACTTGTAACAATACGGTCAGGATGTCTACCAAGGCCTAACTAATTTTGCTGAAATTCTTTAGGTGATTTTCACAATTTATTTACAGAGGTTTCCGTACATCAAATAAATACAAAGATGGCTACCTCATATCTTCTGGCAAAATTTAGTGCAATACCGTAGACATGAGACAAGACACTACAAGGCAGGACGACACAAAACGAAAACGATTAGAGGGCATGGCAAAGGGACTGATTTGCATGGCCTGTTAGAAACAATTTACCATTCAACACATTTGGTGCTGGCAATAAAGGATTGGGCGCGTAAAATTTTATAATATGAAGTATGTCCTTATAAGTGTGGCAATACACAAAGAAATGGTATGAATTTATTTGTCGGCCCTGCACGTGGTGCAGTGACGACAGCCTGTAAAATTATAGGGTTGACCTTGGTTGTTTAAGGCGCTTAAACCCAGAAACTTATTTTTCTTTGGAAACAGGTTAAGAATGTAGTCTTTTCTTATGTCCATAGTCAGGGGATGTGGCGTTCCTAAGTGAATGACTGAGTTGGCTCCAGTCTTCTATGGTTCTGGGAAAGAACGATAGGGCATATTTCTTTTATAGTGTCGATACTGAGACTAAGTTTGTTGTAGTTACAAGTATTTGCAATATATATACAGCTAATTGTAAATGAAATTGAATTCCATCCGTGCTGGTACCTTGTGAATGGCATGTTATGTTTCAGCAAATATATTACCTTGAAGTCTATGCGAGTCGTGCGATTTGCGTCTATTGCGTTTCTGATTCGTGACCAGTAAATGTCAACGTCGGTGTCCTGTTCGAATTTCCAAGTTCCTGCTGACGATCTAATAGGAATACACCAGTGTTTCGACAT
>JAAUYG010205187.1_pt1 | contig 15774 bp, 15 predicted proteins | sample 7278091 | NCBI WGS metagenome assembly JAAUYG01 (sample SAMN14350201, study PRJNA611818) | marine sediment metagenome | isolation source: surface marine sediment (0.6m) | place: French Polynesia: Moorea | collected 2018-08 | reverse complement strand
TGGACAACTGACCATTACGTCCCCCTAGCGGAACTGTCTGTAACTAACTTTCCCGCGAAACTCAGTTGCACACGCATGACGATCTAAGGATTTTCACCAAAGGGATACATCTTGTTTAAATGGGATCAGAGATATTGTCTATATACTGGCATGCTTCTCAACCTCTGGGAGGCACGATGTCTACACTATACTAAAAAGTCTCAATAATAATTACTCCTTTGACTCTTCTTTATAACATTCCTGATCATCCAGGAGATGCCAATTAATTTATATCATTCGGGTACATTAATGGATAGACTATAGCTAACAGATGTGTACGCATGTACCATAATATGCTATCACATTTCGACATGTACATGCCTGTTGCATTGCAACTACTTATACTTTGAGCATGATCACTGAACAGCTGCACTTAAAGAGGTTATAAACACTGATGAAAGGACATTTATTTATTTATTTATTTATTTATTTATTAATTTATTTATTAATTTATTTATTTATTTATTTATTTATTTATTTATATAGTTTAAGTTAATGTTGGAAATAAAATGCAATCAAATTCAATTGGTACATAAAGATACTAAAATATTATCTTGTACATGTGAACAGCTGTACTCACAGCATGCACTATCAAATCTAAATGTACCTACAAATGTATTCTGAAGCGTAAATAAAAATAAAAATACTGAGAAGATCCACTAGCAAATCAAGAATTTGACATTTTACTATGAACACTTCACATGCTTTAACATCAAGAAATTTCAAAGTCCTTCTCCAAGCACATGGTGATGCTTGCGTGATAATGGTAGCTGAGACTCTTGTGCAGTTGCATGAAGCACAGCTGCAATCATTTCAAGAACTTTTACATGTTAATGATGAATATTGTTGCAATCATTTCAAGAACTTTTACATCTTAATGATGAATAAGATTGTTTGCAATTCAAAAGTCACATGTTTTTCAACACAAAATTTAATTCCTAAACTGCTTACTTAAGTACATTTATTCTGTGTAAGTGGAAAATAACAGACAACAACAAATGTACCTTTTGCAATGAAATTAATACATGTGAAATAGCGCATTTATTTTACCAGCATTTGGAATTAAAGAGTTTCGTCATGCAGGTCGAAAACTGGGTAAACAGGCTTTAATTATGAAAAGCACTATAGACTTTCCATTATTGACTTTTTATTTAGTGTACCGGTACCACTCTCAAGATCAGACAAATGCAGAAAATAAATGGATATACTTTATGCAATGGTACTACACATGTACTTTGGCGATAAATGAATCTTTTTCATGCGTTTTACAGACTGAAAATATCATACCATGGTAGAGCAATATATTGACTTTGTTAGAATTTGGGTCAAATTACTGAATGTCACTGTATAGTGTATATATGTAGTACGTCCCCCTCTGATATAAGGGGTACCGGTATGTATTGTATAGTTTGTTAATTGTGTGCTATAATAAGGTACATGCGTATACTGCACAAAATAAACAAGATATACAATATAAATCTTCAGTATAATGTACCTTCAATGATTTGTTAACAAAAAAAGTGTGCAACTTTATTGGGTAATCGAATGCTTGTAATTTAGCGCCTTTGTCACCCGCATGGGTTCCATATGGAACTGGCGCTTAATAAATCAACAACAACAATAATAATAATAATACCGGTAATACAGTGGTAATAATAATAATAATAATAATAATAATAATAATAATAATAATAATAATAATAATAATGAAAACTTGCCATAATCTAAATGTTAAAGAACTAAAGCGTACTCATAAGAAATTAAAGAATTGTGCCATTTCGCTAAAGTTAATTGTCTGGAATTTATACATGGAAATTTTAATTCAAAGAATTCATGATCAGAACACGTTTACAGCACCCGGATCAATATATGGATCGATCCTATTTGGTTTAATTGACATTCATACAGGTCATTTACAGCAATTATAATCTCTAACAGAACTAGATCTAAAATGCAGAGATCACGTTTTATTAGTGGAGAAGTGGAGAAAATGTGGAGAAAGGTGGAGAAAATGATATCTCACATTGTGCAAATAGGAAGCTGAGAAAGAGAAACAATATATAGTATATTATGTATGAAGCCTTAAAATATTCCCCAAAAGGATTGCCATCAGTTATGTCTACGGTTAACCGTGCATGCAACAGCCATGCATGTAGCAGTCAGACGTTTTTATTAATGGAGAATAGAAAAAAAAAAAAAAAAACGGAACTTTCGGAAGTATGCCACCCGCAGCGCGATAGGCCCCCCAAAATTCCATCTAAATCTTGTAAGTTTCATTCCCGCGCCGCCAGATGGCGCAGGCGTTCGACAAAGCCCCCCAAAGGGGGACAAGGTATCCAAGCATCATGGGAAGGTCACGTGACGATATATCCTTCACGTGATCGTGGAAAGTAGGCGAGTTGCCGCAAATTTCCAGAGAAACTCACTGCTAGGAAGGTAGAATTCACTTAACTTAAAGCACTTACAAGTAACTTCCGGAGCTGTCACGTAATTTAAGTGTGTTCCCTAAAGAAGTTTAATACAGTCGACCTCCACACCCAGCTATCTATTGGCGAATCGATAATCTGACGTTCTAGATCTATATCTATATGTGCCCGTCGCGGGGCTAGGCTGTCACAGTCGGTCAAGCATAAGGCTTAATGTATGAGCAGTGACACACATGTCACGCACAAGCCGTGTACCCCGTCGTTGTACTCGATCTATGCCTTTTTAGCATGCTTGATTAGCTAGAGGGGCACATGTCATGCATGTGTAGTTTGCATTTTAACTAATAGGCCGTTTATCTATACACTATATCAGTGTATATGGCTACATAATAGAAAGATAGCTAATTATCAGTGATTATAAACTTTTATGGACTGGGTTTATAAACCTAGCGTCTAGTATCGATGAACCAAATCCCGGGGAAGAAAATATAAGATTATCTATAGGTGTCATCGCTTCGTATTTACCAGTTCACGGTTGGTAAAATTTGTCCTGGGTTTGGCACAATAAAGTCGAGTGAAAGCTAGAACGTTAAATATTGGCGCTGTACGTGGTACAGTAAATTCATTAATGTTTGCGAGGGATTTATTTGGCAAAATTTGTGACCATCATCAAATCGCAAAAATAAATACCCCACAAACATAATTCTTGTACCTAGATAATAAACATGAACTGAGCTAACCGCAAATATTAATCGCCGCAAACATGGTTAATTGGACCATCGTCAAATCGCAAAAATACATACCCGCAAACATAATTCTTGTACCTGTAGATTAACATGAACTGAACTAACCGCAAATATTAGTCGCTGCGAACATGGTTAATTTATATAGTTGTCTCAAAAATGCAAACATATTAATGAAAATTACGTATTTGGCAATTAAGCTTAAAAGTGAATAAAGAGTTGCTATAATTGCCACAATTTGTATTTTTGACTTAATTAATTGCAAGTTCTGCAGACCATGTGACATCTTATAAGACTGCTGTAAATTCAATTAATGTTCGCAGGGATTAATGTTTGCATTTTTGAGACATAACCAAGTTCGCAGGGATTAATATTTGCACTTAACACAGGTCTTGTTAATTATCTAGGTACACATGAATTAAGTTTGCGCTTATTTTTGCGATTTAAAGATGGTCGCGAATTTCGCCAAATAAATCAAACATTAATGGATTTACAGTATATATGCCAGCTGTTGTATATACAAATACCTTCACTCATAAAAGTATATGCTGGGGGATCCTTTTTTCCGTGGTATAAATTATTAATATATTTGATGAGTTTTACAATATCAGCAATTTCTGTCTTTGTTATTAAAAATTGTTTACTTAACAACTGTGCTTCAGTCATGCGATGTAGTACCAGTAATTGGATTGTCAAATAACATTGATAGAATCGGTCATTTTAAAAATCTATAGTTATAAATAGAGTGGAACAAGAGAGCTAAGAACCCTTTTCGATGGCTTAATTAATTGTGATTCTGGATGAGGATTTATTATTGTAAGGTAGCTCTAATGGGACATGTACTTCGTAAAATAGAAATTAATGCATTTTGTAAATGTTATCCATACAGTTCCCATAAAACCTCATTTCTTCAGCCCTGGAGACCGAGTGTCCTATGGGCCTCTTGTTACCACTCTTAGAGCAGCTTGTATATTTTCGAGTGGATACCTTTTCTAAGTTTTCTTTTGGTGATCTAGTTAACCATGTTAACTTTTGAGGGTATATCTGCATGGAAATTGCAAGGAATATTTATTGGTGACACTTAAAGTGGCTTCCATCATATACATGTAAAAAATCATACATAAATCATACATAAAAAATCATACAACTTCATGTTTAAGTAGAATTGTGCAGATGACCAAAGCAGCATTGTTGAAAGACATTTAAAAGATATATATGTGTAAATGGTTACTTTACCTTATTTTGAAAGCATTTATAATCTTGGTAGTTAATTGTCCATTTAGAAAATAAAGCAAATGAAAGTACCTGCTTTTCCTGGATTTTTTTGTGCTCTGCAGATATTTGTAGCACACCTGCATGTTAGTGCTGATATTTATTATTATTTTATTTTTTATTTTCTTAAAATATGAAACCCCCTTAAAAGAGGAAGTACATAAATCTTGAGAAAATATGGGATTAGCGTAATACCATGGAATATTAGCATGCCACAGAATAAGAGCGTCCCAACTATACCTACTGGTAATAAATTAACACATGGTTCCTACGTATACCGGTAGTTCAAATAGATGCATGTAACTTAATTTATTGCAATTTGGGGATATAATAGCTAAGTTTGGGGATAAGGTAGCTGTGAACACTCAACAACCTTTTTCACCTCATAGATCCATTTACGTGATAAAAACTGAAGTTAATTGAAACAGCATGCTGGATACATAATGAACGGTAAACTAAAGTTTAAGCAAGACACGTACCCTTTTACATTAAATATTCCAAGTGGCAGGATGGTTTTTATGCCAACTAAAGACTGCATATTTATTAAGATCAATAGTTAAACCCCGCCCAATAGCTTCGCATGGCGGGGTTTCTTTGCATTTGTCTGTGTGTGTGTCTGTGGACAAGATATCTCAAAAAGTATTTAACCAATCAACTTCATTTTTTGGTGGAAGCCTTCCCTGTGACCCAAGGAAGAAATGATTAGATTTTGAGAAAAATTACCCCAGGGTAAGGGTGGGCTTGGGGGGGTTGAAATTTGGCCCTAATGATAAGAGATAGGAGAAAATTTTGCAAGTGGCTATAACTCCTCTAAACGGTGTGAGTTAGACATGTAGCTACTATTGGACACTAATAGGAAGTCATATAGAGTGTCCAACTGCACCATTGGATTTGACCTTGAGTGACCTTGAAAGGTCAAATTCAAGGTCACCCATATTTTGAAGCCTTATATCTCGCAAAGGAGCCTAATTAGGCCCTGTACTATTAAACATCAATAGGAAACCATATACGGGAATCCAATGGCACCTTCATATTTGATCTTGATTAACCTTGAAAGGTCAAACTCAAGGTTACCAAGATTTCAAACCCTTGTAAGGAGCCTAGTTAGGCCTTATGTTGCTCTGAAACAAAAATAGGAAACCATATATGGGGAGTCCAATGGCACTGCCATATTTGACCTTGAGTGACCTTGAAAGGTCAAAGTCAAGGTCACTCAGATTTTGAGTGGTAGCAGATCTATATGGTATATATATATATATATTTGCCTGCAGCTTATTGCCACCTTAATCTGGATGTCACAAAAGCGAATTTGTTGGCGGCGGGGTTTTCCGCTGTCCCAGCGGTCTTTCTTGTTATACTTAATATTAATCACGCAAAAGTTATCTGTACTAATGTTAAATGATTCTCTGATAGACAGCTTGTTGCTGACTCTTTGTTAGTGTGGCTATGGTTGTAACGGGGATGCCCCTCTTGCATTGTATGTAGCAACCGATTCTCTAATAATTAAATGTACTTTCTGTAATGGCCCTGGGGGTCTGGGGGTGTCATACAATAATATCACTTGATTTACTGAAACTATAAATCTTATTTTCCAGCTAAACCACAATCTGATGTTGACCTTGATGACGTGGCAGCTGCAATAGAGCAATATATCCTTTTGTTGGAAGACATGTTTATGTTAGAGCATTTAGCACAATCTTTTGCCTGCACCTTAGTAGAACACTGTATTATTTAGTAAGATCGCACCACAATTGCAAGGACTCAGAATGAGGTGTTATGGTATATTTGCTTAATGTTAGAACTTTAAGCCCTAATACTTTACGTCAACAACATTTAATTGCTGGTAATATGATCCATGAGGAATGTCAAATTATGGAGATTGCAAAGAATGCACAATATTCAGCTATTGGATAACTTTGTATCCTAAGTAACTTGAATATGATAGGTATTAGACTTGTATTTGTTCATGACAGTTGCTGTAGGTTACAGTCCTTAATTTAGTCACGCATTTACGATGAATTTAAAAATACTGATGTCAAGTACAAGAACCGAGTGCGAAGTCGAGTTGCCAATCTGAAAGACAACAAAAATCCTAGGCTGAGAGAAAGCGTCATCATTGGGTTCATTCATCCTGAGCAAATTGCAGTGATGACTGCAGAGGTAAAGCTGTAAACCCTGAAATAACCAACTGTTAGTGTGGCTCTTCCGTAGCATAATAGAATAAAATAAAAATATTAATTTAATACTGTGAGTGTTGGCAAAAACATCAGCATGCCATGTTATGTGGCATTATGAGATTTCATGAATGTGGCAGTGAGAATTAATGAGAAGTGTGGTGTCATACTTATACTTATACTTATACTTGGGTGTACGTATTATCACTGTACGTATTATCACTGATAATACATGACAAACAAGGCATAAACAACCTTAAAACCTTACAACTAAACATTCTAGTATTCTAGCAATCATGATTTGTAACTGGTAGCACTAGGTTTCCTATTGTGATGCAGTGAAACCTGTCCTGAGAGACCACCTGTCTTGAAGGACTGTATTCCTGGCAGAAAGTCTCACATTTCAATGCAGTTGAACCTGTCGCCAAAGACCACTTCGTCTTGATAGAGCCTATTTTATAGCCAGCGGGGTGCTCGTTAAAGAGAGGTTCTACCTGTCTACTGTATAAAGTAATTTACTGAAAGCTGTTTTAACACCAGGAAATGGCCAGTGACGATATGAAATCCATGAGGGCGAAGTTCACCAAGGAGGCCATCAATGATCACCAGATGGCGCAGCAGGGCGGAACCAAAACAACTCTCTTCAAGTGCGGCAAATGTGGCAAGAGAGACTGCTCCTATAACCAGGTAAAGCATAAACATTGAATGCTGCCAAGAAAAGCTGGAAGAAATGTTATGAAATGTACCAATGTAGTATTGACATACAGCGTTAAACAGTGTGCAAGTACAATGTACATGTAGCTTCAATTTTCAGTTCAAAATGAGCTGAGGCAGTTTCTTCTTATTAGTATAGTTTTGTTAAAATAAATAATATTCAGTGTGGCAATATTTTGTTGAGATACAAGATAGTGACTATGTTCCTGCTTGGCTAAAATCCGAGGTTGACTATGACATAGGAAGGGGGAGGGAGGATTTTATTGTTTTGGCAATGTTAACTGTTGCTGCGTATAGTCATACGATAATAAGTTTTAAAAAAAATCTTGTGATTTAAAATTTTAAATTTCTTGAGTTTTAAGCAGGGAATAAAATGCTTACATTTGCCACTGTTGCTGTTTGTAGGTGCAAACACGGAGCGCTGACGAGCCTATGACGACGTTTGTGTTGTGCAATGAATGTGGAAACCGATGGAAGGTAAAGATGACAAGACATATGTAATGTAATGCAATATAATGGGGTACTATAAAAGTCATACTGTTTGTAAACAGTCAGTTTGCATATGAAATGGTAAGTCTTAGGTCTTACTTGTCGGTATATATAGAGATTGTAAAATGGGTTATAGACGCCATATTTTAACATATACTGCTGCAAGTTATGTGTAGAATACTTGTATTTCTTACATCTGGCATTTCAGTCCTTCAGTGTCTGATCATTGAGGCATTTAAACACAATAGAAATAAACATGATAAATGCTCTTTCATTATCTGTGGAGACTGGAGACTCCAGAGACATTACCTGTATATATATACATCATCGCTCATCGCAAGTTGCTGGGTGTGATTGACCCTCTCGACCCAAACCTTGGTTTCAGCTGTCCTGTGATTGTATATATAGGTCATGCTGACATGCTTTAGAATTTCAGTGTTTGTCTATGAATACCTTGCCTTGTCTTCAGGAAGCCCCAGTTGTGATAAGCCTCGTTAAAACCACCAGCTTGATTGGTTTTAAAAGTTTGACTTAATATATGCAGACTCAGCCTAGCTGTAATCACGAGTAGTTGGGAAGGGAGAACATTGACATATGATGGATGACGTTGATGTATATTATATAAGGATGTTTTCCTTCTGTCTTTCCAGTTCTGCTGATGCCAGTGTAGATCTGTTCCTGTACAATGCTGTTCAGTTTGTGTGTCTGTCACCAAAACGACGTTTTACCATCATGCTCACCCCAAGTATTCAGCGAACTGAAGTACTTACATCAGTAACATTCATCCCATATCTGAGGAATTTGGAGTTCCTGCCAAGGAGCCAGACAGTTCATTCCAAAGCGTCAAAGGACCACTTCATCATTGTGGACTATCCCCATCACTGCGGACTATCTCCATCACTCATCATTGCATTTCCATGAAATCCTGATTTTTGACGTGGAACCAAATATGGATTATGTCTCCTGATTAGTTTTGTGCATGAGCATCACGAGGTATCTTCCACAAAAGTGGAATCCATGCAAGACTGCTGTGTTCCTCACAGGACGAGGGATTGCTAGAATAGGCTAATAATATACCCAGCACAGTTTCTCACTACTACCATTATTTTATGTATCTGTTCATTGGAATGATTGGAAAGCATGAATTATATAATTGGTAACTTGTAAGTTATAGATTGATTTTTGTGGAAATGAAAAATGAGGAATTTTTGAGTTGATCGATATGACGAAGTACGTGCCACTGGACATAAGCACACTTCTGGTGTGTACTTATAAATTCAGTGTAATTTCTGATCGCATTGAATGCCATTAGATCGTTGTTGTAGCGTTTCCATAGAGAACTAGATTTTTCGCATGTACCGGTAGCTTACATGTACATTGTAAGCTGTACCATATCCCACAATCTATCCAAGCTGCATTTGCCATAAGATACCACTTTCTTGTGAAGAGGATGACATGACTCTGAAAAGAACGGGTTTGTGGCGACTACAAGGCAAAAAATCCACATCAACCCTACCGATATGCATTTTACATGTTTTACAGTAGATCCCCAGAATTAAGACTATCCATGGTCGAAACTGAAATGGTCTTGTCAGATGGTCTCTGAAACAGTATAACACTAGTGTATAGTTTTTGGCATCAAAATAAGCAGTGGTAATTGTGGTTTGTTATAACATGCAATGGTGATAGTTGTTGGCACCAAGATAGGTTGCTATAATGCTATTAGAAGCAGTTCATGGGCAAGTACCACCAAGTGTCCTCGTTTGGGATATGCTTTTCTAGAACCTTAGCACATAGCTGGGCTTCCTTTGTCACAACTATCACGCCAGGTCTCCCTTCACCCAGACACTGTTGTTCTGTTAAGACATTTACCCCTTTCCATTGTTATACGTGTGAACTGTTATGCCTTGGAAGATTACTACAAGAAAATAGATGACTAGAATTAACGGTCAGACGGTCACATTGATGAAGGCTTTGGGTTTCCACTGCATGGTCGTGGCTCGTTATTCGAGGAGCTGCATACAGAATTTAAGCTCTTATATCTGGAAAGCATTGCATGTTTTCTTGAACTAATTTGTAAGAGAATTTTTGCCTTGTCAATGTGCACACATCTCAGTGTGCAGTTACGTGAATGGATATTGTGGACTTAAAGACATGTATTGGTTGTTATGGCATCTCAAGTACTAAGAAATTCCTTTGTTGTATTTGCACATTGTAAAATATGTGTAACATATATACAATTTATCTGGTGGGATACCATGATAGTTGTTGGGAAGCACTGTAAAAGTAGAAATGGTAGCATGGAATTTATTCCACTAATCTTGCAAGTTTAGCAAAATCACAAACTAATTTCTCGCAAAGGTAAAAAAAGATACAATTTTCACCTAGTGTTACTACATGTACTACGGGAGTAAACTTAAATTCCGGTCAACGTGTGCATGCTTCAAAAACGCGTATATGTCTTCCTGCAAACATTTCTACTTTTACAGTACTATGTTTATTATATAAAATCTGTGAGGTAAAAAAAAACGAACTGAAACGTGACTGAAAAGTTACTCATCTGCCACACAATTGAATGTGTCTTGCATGTATTTCTAATTCTTTCCATTGAAAAGCCTGTAAATAGAAGAAATTGAAATAAATATTTTACTCCAAAAGGTTACCTTCCTTGGTCTTGCTAATTGTGCTATTAATGCGGTTGATGACAAAAAGGTACAGGCTGTAGTCGGTTTACAAATAAAGACAGTAATGGTTAAACACAAAATTTAATTTAATTATAGGGGATGTACAGTAGCTAGATGGTGCCAATACCTTTCACTTATATTATGTCACTAGAAAACTTGTTTAAATGGAACTGCAGGATACCTAATAACAATTTGGCAAACCTACATGTAATAGCATCCATACGATAGTGGATGTAAATTTTTGTATCAGCACATGGTTGGCACATCACATTGACTATTGTCATGGAATGAATGTTTATTGGACAAATTAGGGCTGGTAAATTCTGCGTTGCCATATCCATCATATCCTATGGTCGAGTCAGCATGTGTGCCACTGTTGCAGCCACAGCCAGTGCCATGGCACTGTAGGTGTTACAGTTCCCTCTGTCCAAACCCCGTTCCAGGCAGGTTCCATAGTCGTCATAGTCTAGTTCAGTGATGGCGCAGATATGGATCAGTCTCATCTCCGAATCCCATTCTTCATTTGGATCATACAAGACGCCGTTCGCCTTGTAGTAGCGATCAAACAGGTCGTCATCTACCCGGAATGCTTTGGCTAACTGATCCAGTGAGCTGGCACCGAGGTCTGCGACGGAGAAGTATTCCGTGGCCTTGTACTCCAGAGTCCAGTTGGCCTTCTGCAGAGCATTGGCTTCCTGCAGATCCAGATAATACTGTTGGATGTTCAGAATGTTCCCTGTTTGGCGGTCATACTCCAGCAGTCGTATGGCGGGGTTGTTGCCCTTTCCCCCCATCACCCCCGGTAGGGTGGTTTCCCACGGACTGACTGCAGGAGCCAGGAATATAGAGGTGGCCGGCTGTCCTGAAACGGGGCAAACAGATTCTTTCATTCCCTCATTTCATTGCCTTCATTGCTTATACAGCCCCACCGCAGTCCTTGCCCATAAAAATATCTTGCCCCCTCCTCAACATATATAATAGGATTCAGAATGACCCAAACTAGGTGCATGAGGTGACACTAAAGGTAAATGTCTAAAAATACCAGTAAGAACATTCGAACATACCACAGGGCAGTTGTGTGGGGAAAAACCATTCAAAGTTTCACCATGTGTACTTGTCCAGTGGAAGCCAGTGTTAAAACCATCTACGCATACATGCTTGATTGCAAAAGGGTCTTAAAATTCTGAAGTGGCTTAATCATAAAGCAATATAGCACTGGTGTGTATCTTTTGGTCACCCAATAAGTAGTCTTAAGGCATCTACATACCCTCAGTACCGTCATACGAACCTTCTGTATCATAGATTAGACGAAAACTGTCCGTGTGATGGTGCGCCATGTGAACCGAGCCAATGACATCAGCATGTGTTCTCAGCAATTCCAGGAAAGCCCGGTTGTGTTCGGGGTAAAGCCAGTGTTTGTCCGGGTGTTTCTCAAATTTACCTGGAGGTATGTGTGCTAGGATCATGGCCTGGAAAAAATGGTATTCAGAAAATAGAATACAGTGAGACCTTAACATTTTCTTAGTCTATTGCTCTGTCATATATGGAAGTAGAACACGCCAGTCTATCGCTCTCAAATATGGAAGTGGGACATATACCGCAGTCTATTGCTCTCAAATATGGAAGTTGGACATATACCCCAGTCTATTGCTCTCTCAAATATGAAAGTAGGACATGTACCCCAGTCTATTGCTCATGCAAATATGAAAGTTAAGGATGTGTACCCCAGTCGGTTGCTCTGTCAAATATGGAAGACATGCACTCCAATCTATTGCTCTGTCAAATACAGAAGTAGGACATGCATCCCAGCTAGTCTATTGTTCTGTCAAATATGAAAGTAAGGCATGTACCCCAGTATACTGCTCTCTCAAATATGAAAGTAGGACATGTACCCCAGTCTATTGCTCTGTGAAATATGAAAGAAGGACATGTATCCCTGTCTATTGCTCTGTGAAATATGGAAGTAGGACATGTACCCCAGTCTATTGCTTTGTCAAATACGAAAGGAGGACATGTACCCCAGTCTATTGGTCTGTCAAATACACTCTACTGCTCTGTCAAATATGGAAATACATGTACCTCAGTCCATTTCTCTGTTAAAAAATACGGAAGTAGGATATGTAGCCCAGTTTATATTTTTCTGTTAAATGCATGAACAAAAGGCCCTTGGGCCTTGTCGCTCTGCTTGGGGTGCTAACCACTTTTCATACATGCCATATGACATCAGGTTACGTTTCATGCCGAATGGCCATGTAATGTTTTTCAAAGGTGCAGGCTTATTTTTTATTCATTTGTTTCATTCCATGATCAACCGTTTTCCAAATATTTAAGGTTTAAGCGTCTCCATTTATTACCATGTTAAAATTTCAAAAGTACCATTCTCTTTCATAATCTGATACCAGAAACGAGTTTCAGGCATTTTTAGACAATTGTGCCAAATGTACCCAAAATAACATTTTAACACTAGGAGGTCAAAAGTACTCCCTATATGGCTTCAATCTTTTTTTTGAGAAATTGGAAATTTCAAAATCCCAATTAGGTAACTTGTGGGGACTGTCACAGGGAACATTTAGAAAGGTTGGTTGAAAAAGAATCATAACTTTGGGATGAGTAGCGTTCTGAAATTTTCTAAATTCAAAAATTGAAAATGTTGAAGAACAGAGAAAATGGTCTAGAGATATGGTGAATAGCTACCTTTCCACGAAATTTGTTGTTAATTCGATCAGGGTTGGCATTTAAACCGGCTTAAATAATTTATGCGGCATAAATTATTTAAGCCAGTTTAAATGCCATTCGGCATTTGCCAGTCTGTCTGGCATTGCCAGTCGGTCAGATACTGAGCACTACATGATTTTCTTTAGCTTTCAATGCATAATCATGTTTTACATGTACTTTATTACACTGATTTTGAATACCTTTATGGTGTTACGCAGACCACAAGACTTTAGGTCACATCTGATGTTTATTTATGCCACTTTACGCCACTTGGTGGCATTTAATCATTTATGCCGGCCGGTTTATGCCATGGTTTAACTGTAGCATAAACCGGTAGTGGCATAAAATGCAACCCTGAATTCCCTTCATGGTTTCTGAGAAAACGGTTTTTACGGAGGGATGGGTGACGGGCGATGAACAGACAATAATGGACGACCAGTGCCGTGCCACGCATTGGATCTGCCGAGAGAGTCAAGCAGACCTAAAAATTTAAATTTACATTTCAAAATCTCAATAGGCAACTTTTGTGAGCATTGCCACAGGGAACATTCACAAAAGGTTTGGCTGAAAAAGAATCATAACTGTAGGAGGAGTAGAGTTTTGAATTTTCACTTCCATGGGGTCTCATGTTAACGAAAACTTCAAATATTATAAAATTAAATTTGAAAGTTTAAAATGGGAAGAATTGTGAGGACTAACAGGGAATATTTAGAAATGTTTGGTTGAAAAAGAACCATAACTGTGGGAGGAGTGGCGTCTTGAAATTTTTACTCCCATAGGGTCCCATGTTGATGAAAAAGCGTTACAATTAAAAAATCCAAAATTTTGAAAGATGGAAGAAATTACCTGGAGAAATTGTCAACAGCTACCTTTCTTCAAAATTTGGCATTAATTCGCTTCATGGTTTCTGAGAAAACGCATTTTATGGACGAATGGACGACGGATCGATGCACGCATCACGACTGCTGACGAAGCAAGCAGAGCTAAAATTGTCTGATAACAAAAACGGAGGGGACCTGTCGATTTCTGTGTAGTGTCTCTTGTAACATTAAGACGATTTACAGTTTGTTTATCGTGGTGTGTCTTGGTCATAAATGTTACTGACTTTGCATCCGACATTGTGCTTAACTTCATGCAAACTCTATAAAGTAATCTTAACTGACTTGTGTGCGCCCTGCCTAAAATGCAGTTAAAATAACTGAGTGGGAATATTTACACAGGTTTATATTCTGCCCGACTTTGAAGCAGTGTACCTTTCTGGTGTCTTCCTTGGCCTGTTTAAGAGTTGCATCCAGCCACTGCAGTTGGTCAGCCGGGTCTGGCATGCCCTCCGTTTCCTCATTGACGTCGTAGTAGAGGTTGGTATTCAGTACCACCACCAACAAATCGCCCCTTGCCATGCCATAGAACGCTCCTGTGAGGTACACAAAAAAATAAAGTTACATAAATCTGACGTTGGTGTGCCATTTTTATTTCTGTGCAAGTCTCCAGATAGCAAGGTGTATACCGAGAATATTATAGTACGATATGCATAGTATGCTCTTGGTCGTTGGATATTTTGATGCAGAACAATACTGCACATCCAGGTAATATAAAAATACTTGCACCTACATGTACAAAGACAGTATGCTCTAGCATTGGATCCGCAAAACGGGGGAAGATGGAACTTTGCATCTCTATATGATTGACATACAGTTGCAATCTACCACAAAAAACACAGTAAGTCATCTTGTGAATATTTTAATTATAAGTCCAAATAAGTCCACGAAGTCGTACATGGCAGACAGCCGACGCACCTCCTTTGAATGATTCCTGGCTGGCAGAGTCGAGCCAGGGTGTCCACGCGTCAGCCAGGGTGTCATACAGGCAATGATGGTCGCAGTGAGGCGGCAACTGGTGTTTGGGACTCCAGTCATGGTTGCCGAGAGCGGCGTACACCGAGGTCTCCGGAAACACCTGCATGATAATATCCGTCTCGTTCAGGATTATCTGCGTCACCACCTCCGTGTTCAGGATCGTGTCGTTGTAGATGTGCGGGGTGTCATCACTAAAACGTACGAATCTGGATACGTGAACTTCGTTCAGAATCATTTGTGACTGGATTGCATAAATATTTCGCTTTTACGCTATAAATAACGACGAGGATGGTACACATGGAATACAGACATCGGCGAAACCTGATAGTGTCAGTGTCTACATTGCATTGATAATTAGTAGCAGTGAAGATTGGCAAAGTAGTACTCGAAATATGCGGCACTACCTAAAGTATATCGTGAATTAGAAAGAGTCTTAGTGCGAAATAAGTATCATTTGTTTCTTCTGTTTTTCGTCGTAAAAATTACAGCCATTTATTCTATAATTTCTCCAACACCGCCCCCGCGTAGTGTAGTGGTTAGAGCGTCCGCTCGGGTGCGGGAGGCCGGGGTTCGATTCCCGACCGCGTCACACCAAAGACGTAAAAAAATGGGAGGTTTGCGCTTCTCAGCTTGGCGCTTGGCATTAATGAGTTAGGCAACCG
>JAAUYG010258620.1_pt1 | contig 15778 bp, 7 predicted proteins | sample 7278091 | NCBI WGS metagenome assembly JAAUYG01 (sample SAMN14350201, study PRJNA611818) | marine sediment metagenome | isolation source: surface marine sediment (0.6m) | place: French Polynesia: Moorea | collected 2018-08 | reverse complement strand
TTCTATGTAAAGCGCATTGGAGCATGCATTGTATGAATTTTGCGGTATATAAATGTTGGCATAATAATAATAATAATAATAATAATAATAATAATAATAATAATAATAATAGAACCAGACTGCGTCTGATCATTTGATCAATCCCATTTCAGTGGAAGGCTTAATCAACATAAATGAACTTGATCCCATTCGGAGGTATCTTCCAGCAGCAGAGCGACCTCGGCCAAACACACGCTATTCCTGCTTTCAGGTAATCATTACATATCATTGTAAGTTTATGTATTCTGAGCTGCTGTTCTTAAAAATACTTAAGTCTTAAGTTTTGACTTTAGTCAGATTCTTAGCCAATGACACTGCTCAGATTTTGGCTAGAGTTTGACTTGAAAATTACTTAAGCCTGAGTGTTGCTCCAAGTCACTAATCGGAGCAGTGTGATAGGCTAAGAACTTGACTCTAAATTCAAAACTTAGACTTAAGTATTTTGGAGATCTTCAGCTCTGGGATCCACATTGTGTGCAATAGAAATACTTCTGGTCTAAATACATCAGTGGTTAGATCCTCTGGCACTTGCTTGTTCAAGTGTCAACATTTCTTTTCTTACTGGTATTTAGCAGTGAGGTAACATATTCCAGCTCTTAGCATTATAATTTCTATCGCAGTATCTCATATCTCCTACTTGCAGTGATAGAAGCACTAATTGCGTGCCTTGCTAAACTAATAACTCTTTCAAAAACGAAACATTCTTTTTACAAACAATCGTAGAGCTTTAACAGCTCTAAATACTACCAGTATTTAAACTTTTAGTAAAACAGCCCACGTGAATGTCTTGTAAATTAACTCTAACCCCTTCTGCTTGTTTCTGTTTCATACCAGAGTTCGCCAACTGACCTCGTCACTCAGGTTGTGCTGATAGCCGAGAGTGTCCGTCTGCAGCAGATGCTAGCGACGTACGGGATCCAGACTCAAACCCCACACCAGATAGAACCAGTGCAGATCTGGCCCCCGGGGGAGCTCGCACGGGCATACGAACAACTAGGAGTGAACAACAAGTTAGGGTTGTCAGGGCGCCCACCCAGGCCTATAGGGGGATTAGGGACATCTAAGGTATGTTGAGACAACTCCTTGCAGAATGCATATTTTGTGTAAATGAGTGTGTGTTCATAGCGGGAGGATGGTAAAATCATCAAATGTGTATGGTTTGTATATGGTTCTTTACAAAAAAGAGACTAAAATCAGGTCTAATACAATGTTTAATACAGTAGTCCCTCTATTTTACAACCCTCTATTTTAAGACCACCCTTGATTTTAAGACCGCTTGATTTGGTCCCAAAGGGCAATTTTCTGTATTAAGTGACCTTTATTTGAAGACCACCCGCAATATAAGACCACATTTTCTTGGTCCCATAGGTGGTCTTAAAATTGAAGGACCACTGTACATTGTTTCTGTATCAACTATCAACGTAATGTGGATTTAATGTTTAATAAATTGTTTTACTGTATCAATGTAAATTTGGGTTTAATAACAATGTATTAAACATTGTTTCTGTAATGTATCAATGAGGTGTGCTTTGTGACATAAGGGTAAATAGAATTGGTGTTGGTGTTGTCTGTTGAAGCCTTACTTTTGTATCCGGGCAAGTATCAGGGTTACTTACGGTGTGTTGTACTGACTGCTTTGGCTTTGTCAGCCAAGTATTGGAACATTTATTAAAGCCACATAGTCTGTAGCAGCCTAATGGCCATATTCATGGTTCAGTTATATGGTTGTTCTTCTAAAGTTGTTTGGTAGCCATGTTTTGTTGATCTGTTATTAATTGCTGGCCATGTTGTTTAATATTCATATTTTATAGTTGTTTGCCGGCTAAATTATTAATTTTCTGTAGTTGTTTAATGGCCGTATTGTTGATCTTCTGTAGTTGTTTAATGGCCATATTGTTGATCTTCTGTAGTTGTTTAATGGCCATATTGTTGATCTTCTGTAGTTGTTTAATGGCCATATTGTTGATCTTCTGTAGTTGTTTAATGGACAAAGTATTGTTGACCTGTAGTTTACAGGCCATATTATTGATCTTCAGCAGTTGTTTGCCTAGCCGCAGTACTGGTGTGCTACAGTTACTTGATTGCCAGTATTTTGTTGGTTTCAGATCTACCGAGCCTGCGGTTACACCTTCCTCTGTTACCCACTGCTGTTCGAGGTCTCCGACTTTTACTTGTCACAGGACATGCAGTTTGTCATCGACGACGTCAAGGTAACACTGCAAATTTATATTCTTCTGATGACAAACATTTTAGGGATTCAATATTTCTACAGTAAAGAGAACCAAACTTTCCATTGGTGGTTGTATGTGATTATCAAATTTTTTACAGACTGAGCTGTACCCTGTAGTATTATGCTTTGGAATAAGTGCTCAAGGCAGCAATCAGTCATCATGGTTATTATTAGATTTCTATCGTGCTATCACGCTATTCCAAAACTGTGCTCATGGTGCAGATATATGATTTATATGCAGCATTCACAGTGCAATGGTCCCTTTATGACATCGAAAATGTGCTTTAATATGACAAATGGATTTACAACCTAGGTTGGTCATGTTGTTTACACGTTCAACTGATCCACATTTTGGAGTCAAATTAAATAGGCTTATAATTAAAGTGGCCTTATAAATGGTGGTATAATAGAGATACTACTGTGTATTTAGCATGGCGTAGTAGTAGCTTCTTTACTTTGTTACATGTACAGGCATATGTATTCTGTTGTGCAGCTAAAGAGACATTATAGAAGAACTATAATTATGAAATGAAGCAAAGTGAAGTTGCATGCAAAACATATAATGACGCCAACTGATGTCAGAGGATCCAGATAGATCATATGACACCAATGGCCAATGGCTGCAATGTTTATCCCCTAAGATGGATGAGAGATTACACGGAAAATTGGGACAAATCCTATCAGACCATGAGTATGTAGTACATCTTCTCATATTATGAATCCAGAAATCAAAGAGTACAGTAGTCGTGTGTAGATTGGCGCAGGTTTGTGCTAAATATACTGTATAGTAATAGGCGTGTGTATTTGTAGAACGTTAAGATGTGAATGTTTCAGAGTGATCTGGCTTTCCTGAGTAAGTGTTGGAAGCTGGACGGACGACCGACATTCTGTATGATTGTCCGGGAAGACAACATGAGGTGAGACCTAGAGTACGCAGCTGCAGATATTTTACATACTAAGGGAGAAGTTCCATTGAGTCATTCTCCTGTATCTGTATCAAACAAAGAGTATTTTGTGTCATGTCCATAGAACTCTTTTCTTCTGGATTTGTGGCACAGATGTTGAAATGCAAATGTTGCCTTTTGCAAAAGAAACAGTTATGACATGTGCAACGAGATTTGAGTTTCTGTTGTGGCTTAAATGATATGTGACCTTCAAACAAGGATCAAGTACCAGACAAGAATCAAATAAAAGGATCCTTGTATTTGGTGTTTGATATTGATTCTGATCTTTTCTCCCAGAGGTCCCAATGCGAGGCACATATTCGACATGCTGGCTCAATTCAAGCGTGGCGACTGCGACGGTATCAAAGTGAGACTGGGACGCCTCCAAGAGTTCCTCTCCTCCGCCTGTGTGGAACATCTGGATTTCCTGAACATTGATCCGGAAGATAATGTCACGTTCCGGCCATTCCAGGAGATGGACATGGAGAAACACTTCCGGAGCTTCACCGACCTGCCGAAGATCAGCCAACAGATGGAGGACGAAGGCTGGATTGACTATCAGGTATAGAGGCATGTCTGTAAACAGAAAGACGTTATCGCTACAGATCAAACCTACTTTACAGACAACCTGGGGGAACAGCTCGTTGACATTCCACTTCAGATCCACAGGTTGGGACAGCTAAGATATTCCACTTCAGATCCACAGGTTGGGAGTTCGAATCCAGTCTGGATCACTTTCATATTTCGCCTCGTTGCCCATGTGTTGCTTGGACAGTTTAGCCAGTCTTCACTTATACAGAAAAACGGGGCTGATAGGAAGATCATTTCGTTTCAAATCAGTCTTTAAGTGTGAAGCATCAAAAACTATTTGTCTTATAGGCATAGTTAGGATTCTGAGGCTCTCCACATTGAATTGATGACCGAAATGAATTATAACTGTGTCTAAAGTTAGTCTGAAATGGAAAACCAGACGAAATATGACTGATTGATCTTAATTCTCGGGTGGTCTTAAAACTACAAAACAAACATTGATTAACAGGAGAATCGCGGAATTAAGGACACCTACAGGACCGATATAAACTGGTCTTAATTGTGAGACTACTAAATATTGAAAATGCAGTTTTGACACTGCTGAGAAATGGTCTTAATTCTGAGGGCATTGCAATGTGAGGTTTCACTGTACAGTATCAGGCAATGAATCCTGACCCAAACGAGTTTTAAAATCTTGGATACCTTAAAGCTGTGGTTCCACTGTACAGTGAAACTATATAAAGACCTCATTAGGGACCAACAAAATGTGGTCCTTATACACAGGTGGTCTTTATATGCAGGTTCAATGACATGGAAAGTATACCCCGGGGACCTGTAAAATGTGGTCTTTATAAGCAGATGGTCTTTATATACAGTTGTTCTTTATGTACAGGTGGTCTCTAGAGTAGGTTTGTATTTTTACCAAGGAGCTACAGCATAAGTCGACATGGGATGTGGTGCAGTACTTACAATCTTCGCCAGACAATCTGTACAGCCGCGTCCAGTGTCTGCAGGTTCTACTCAACAGGGAGGGACTCTACTACCGTTTTGACTCCACGACGGTGGAGGAACACCTGCGAAACCTGGGGCGCAAGGCTGGCATGCTACAGCAGTGGTCGGTACCGTTTGGATTTTAGGCCTTATAGCTTGTGACTTGTCACTGTTTACTAGTACCTTTTAGTGGTGGTCCTCTTAATGACCACCTAGTGGCAACACATACAGCCAAAAATTTTTGCTGGTTCTGCTACTTCTGTGAATGCATTTACTGTAAGAGCACAGCATTCGTGGGAATTAAATGTTTGCCAATGTATTGATAAACAGAAATGGCCATTGATACTCTAACAAATTTTCTTATATCAACGATCTGCCAGTGCAAAGATGAATCGTTACATCTCTAGTATAAGCGAATCTGACTTCCTGTTTTAAACTTCCAGGTCAGTTGTGCGTTTCTGTGCGGGTCTACTAAACAAAGTAGTGGACAGCCTGGCCCCGTCTATCACAGCCATCCTTGTACGGGGTAAACAGGTATGTAACCTTGTACTTACGTGGCACTGGGTATGAAATCTGGGTTAGTCTTTATTATATAGATTCTGAAAAAAGAATGGTATTAGCATACTAAAATGCCTGTTAGTCACCCAACAACAATTTTTGAATGGGGTTGATTTTAAACACCCTTTGGCAAGAATGTGTCTAGAAGATACCTGAAAGAAAGTGATTGTCTAGGAAACTAACGAAAAGTGTGCCCTAAGTTGATTTGTTGAAACTATAATGGAGCCCTAAATGTGATTGGTTGAAGGGCACATGATGACAGACTTCCAAATGAAGCCAACTGGTCATGTGGCGATTTTATGCTATGAAATACTTCTGATTGAACAATAGCTTCGTAATCCTTTGGCCATTTAAGACTGAGTCCCATTAGCAGAACTATGAATTTAGATGCAGATTGCAATAATCTTACCAAGGTCTTTTTATCAGTTGTCAATTGCCTTCATCATGTTCAGTGCATCTCAGTTGGAAACATTAGACACAGAATCCCTTGACAACCTATTTTTGAAACAGTAATATTTTCAGGAATTATTATTTCTTATGAATAATTCTGTAATAAAATAAGACAATGTTAGCTCCTTCAAGTTGGAAGTTGTCCAATTAAAATATATGGCATTTTAGGACAGTGTGTATAAGAGCTCCAGCTCTTCCCAAAGCAAGTCGTAGATTGTCACCTGCTCAATCCCTGTCCCCGTAACAGGTGACAGTTGGTGTGTTTGGACACGAGGAGGAGGTGATCGACAAACCGTTGACACCAGGAGAGATCAAAAACGTCCTGTACAGTCGCTGTTTCCCGCATGATGTCATACAAACCGTGTATCAACAGGAACTCATCCTCAACATCGGAAAGTTCATCAGCACCAATCCAGAACTGTTCTCTGGCATTCTCAAGATCCGGATTGGGTGAGTATACAATAGAAGCTCACCTTAAAACCAGCACGGATATATGACCTTCCAAGAGTAAGGTCACTGATGGAATGAACAATAGTTACACAGTATAATGCACACCAGTTCTATATTGTTTCCGAATTAAGACCACCTCAGAATTAAGACCACTTTTGTCTTGACCATGTGGTCTTAGCTACTGGGTTCCACTGTAGTGATTAGTAGTGGTTCTACTGTACCAATAAAAAATAACCGGTCCCCCCCCCTCCCAGCAATTTAAACATGTTAAAGTAAGCACCTCTTACATTTAGCGAAATGTATACCCCAGACGGTTTATTATACCTCTTCTGCCTGTCTCAGCAGTAAGACGTTTCACATGCAGTGAATTTTAGTGAAAATCTTGCCGCTGTTGGACCAGCATTGAAGTACCAAAGTTTAATTTCTAGGATCATCTAAAAACTGCTGCAATCGCTCAACCAGCCCCAAATGGGCTGAAATGGCAAAATTTAACGGCCTCAACATACATGTAATGGTAAAAAATATGACCTGGAAAATTACAGTTTTGTACAGTTGTATGTCGTCTCCAGTTCCTACACCTACACCTTGTCTGTTGCCAAGTACAACACAGTAAGTGATAGTTCTACTAAGTGATCCTGAAAGTTCTGTGACTGTTCCCGTGATATGCGACTATGCGTATTTTGCATGTTGTCTTGTATACTACATGTTGTCTTCTTGCTCTTGCATCGTATCTGAGATTGGGTTTAGATAGATAGATAAATTATTTCAAAATTGTACAGTATGCAAAATATTTAGGACAGCAATTGATGGAGCTCATTTAATGTACAATTTGAGGCAGCAACACTTGAGCTGGGTGCTGTGATCTGTACAAAACGATCAACTGAACGTACGAATCAAATCATACAAGTACAGACAGTGTGCGCCTGAAAGACCACTTCAGTGTCACCACCAGTGTTCGTTTGTTGTATTTCAGCTGGCTGGTGCAGGCTATGAAGCTAGAAATGAACTATGTCCACGACTGCGAGATGTCCATCAACTCCCTGTCACCCAGCGCCACCAAGAAACTCCTTCATCAGGTCCTCAAACGTCTGCCTCCAAACAAGGACCACAGGTACAGGAACCTTCAGCTGACCAAGTACTGCACAATGGCTGTGGTGTTCTGGAACCTCTTGGGAATATTTGAAGGACTAGTAGGGGACAGTATCCAGAATAATTTTAAGTCCAGAACTCAAGATCTGATAAAAGACTTTCTCATGTTTTGGAACACAGGAATATTTGAAAAGACCAGGGGAAAAACTAAAGTCGGGAACTCATCTTAATAAGCATAAAAAAGACCATGGTCCATTTCTGGACTTGGTGGAAATGAACCCAGGTATAATGATGATTAATTAGTCATGGTGTCAAGTCAGGTGTTTGCTAAAGTACCTACTAAATATCTGCATACTTCACATGCCTAATCATACTAATAGCACCTATAATGGTAAATATGTAGGGGGTATATACAATTTTTAGAATGTCTTGATCTTTGTAAAACAAACTCAGAGACCTCTAATGAAAAGCTACAAAAAGTTTTGAAGTTTTTTTAACTTTAGATTGTGTATGCGACTGTCCGATCATATATGTTGGTGGAAGTCCCAGCTTTGAAAGAACAAATCCAGCATTAAAGAAAAGTGACCTGTGAATACAGGTCATCTGTTATAATATGCAAATTATTATGGGACTGCAGGGCCTGCTGTGTCATCCCATCACTTTTGTTTATTGGTGTGCCAGGTGTGGCTTATATTAAAATGGATATATAACAAAGCCTCCTACAAAAACAAACTAATATATTATACAAATACAAAAACAAGTAATACATGTGACTATTTTTGCTGTCCATCATGGTCAGCTTACATTACTTAATAATGATATGCTTTTATTCGTTAAATTTTCCTAGATCTATTATCTGGAACCGGCAGCTAGACGGCGCCCTTAACCGAGTGCCTGCAGACTTCTATAACAAGGTGTGGCAGATTTTGGAGCGCACCCCAGCAGGCCTCAAGGTAGCTGGCTACCTCCTACCGCAGGTAATACAACAGACTGACAGATGGAAAGGAAATTTAATATGGTCGTACAAGCCAGGTAATCCTAAGGTGGTTTAAGACATAAATCGGAAAAGGGTTCAAGCTTTAACGTACAGTGGTCCCTGCAATTTAAGAGCACCCATTCTGCAAGCAAAATATGGTCTTGTATTGGATGTGGTTTAAAATGGAGATATATTTATATATGAAAATATTAGACTGGTGGTGTCACAGAAGTCCAGTCTTGAAATGGGGGGAATTGTAAAATAGAGGGATCTTAAATTGCCGGGACCACTGTATTTAGTAGTCACCAGTCCAGGGCCAGAACAAATTTTGTTAAAACCGACCTTCTCTGTGCTGTAACAAAACCAGGACTGCTCCAAGTCCCAAAGGTTCCGCATCCAATAAAATAATACAATGTACAATGTGTGTATAGTCAATCTTAGTAGGTATACAAAACATGCTTAGCCCCTTGAAATTTAAAAATTTTACCTTCGATTGTTGACCTCTTTTGTGTATTTTCTGTTCAAACAAACTGCACCAGAGTGTGAGACTGTGACTATATATACAAATAGGGACTCCTTGGGGTGAATTTCAGAAAAATCTGACTGATCTGAATAAAATACGTCAATGGCTGCCAAGGGAATTTAGTGGACTTAAAGTTTGCTTCCAGACTTTTGTCTTTCTGGAAATTTGCATCAGATCTATGGTACACATTTATACATTGTTTTGTACATATCCTAAATTGTATGTTTTTTAATATTAAAAAAAAAAATAATAGAATGGCTTGTCACGGCTCTTTACAGCAACCGACCCTGTCAGACATGACGCAGTATGAGCTGAACTTCTCGTTGCTGGTAGAACAGATGCTGAGTAAGATCGCTGACCCAGCCTACAGGCAAATCATCGTGGAGGTAGGTGTAACGCGTGTAACAGTGTGTAACAATACGCTGGCAGTACTTTGGTCTTTAAACTGAACATATCTTTCATCTCTCTTCCTATCATGTCCACTCACCAGTGCCTTATGCCTTACTCTGAGTTGTTAGCTGCTGGTGATCTACACGTTGAATATAGATCCAGAAATATGACAATATTAAACCTCACTCTTATAGAGTATTGTTGGTGGTTTATAGCAAGTCTGCCAAATAAATAAATAAATAAAATCTGTACATATTGTATTCAGTGTGTGCCAAGTGTCCACCATGTTTAGCGCTTTGAAGAAAACAATGGTCATAGTTCCCACAGAAAAGAAATGAAGTCCAGTATTCCTAAAAACAATTTATATGTGTGGGTATGCATACGTGAATTTTCAGTCTCTATGTAGTTTGTCCACTTGCTCAGGCAAAAAATGAAAATGTTTTGGCCAATACTGGTTGGTTGAAAGCTATGCCAGAGCCTCAAAAGTTGACATTGGATATCAGGGTATCTCTGAGTCGTGAGAAAACAGTCTTACATTTGTTATACTGGCCTTCCCAGAAGGGATCTTCTAACAGTTATATTGTACAACATGTAACGTTGCAGAGTTTCATGGTGGTATCAACCATCCTGGACCGAAACCCAGAGCTCTCCTTCAGAAAACCAGTCGACATGGACAAGGTAAGGTTATTGAAGTACATGTACTGGTACCGGGGCTGGAGTTTAAAAAAAACAAACAAAAAAACTTAAGTCTTAAGCTTGGAATTACATAGAAACTAAGTTTTGAAGTTTGGATTTTGTTCTGTTGAAAATTGCAGTGCTGTCAGTGGGTCGAGCAGTTTTGTAAATATGTTAGGTAAAGACAAATCCACACTGCAGTCCTGCCTTTCTTATGGTGGGCAGTCTCTACAGAGGCCACCCCATCTAGCATGGCTAAAAATATTTGCCACTACTGCTGCAAATGCGGTTAATGCTCCCTCTAATAAAATACCAACTGTCTACTGTGGCCAGAATTTCCGGGCAAATAAAGAGTGGCCTTATTACAGCAATGTAGATTACTGCAATGTACGTAATTAAAAGTGGAAAATTTCACTTGGTTCTTCAGGTAAATTTAGCAATATTTTCTGCTGTAAAATTAACATACAATCCAATACTTTTGTCCCCCTCTCTAATAAGGTCATCTTATGTGCCAGGAATTGTGCCCACATTAGAGAGGTGGCCTTTGGCATGCGGGGGAAAAACAGTTTGCCTCATAGAGAGGGTGGCCTCTGTGGGGAGTGAAGGACCATTGCACAGCGATATATCCACAGTAGCAGGGATTTTCCCACACATATTATACAGTAGAACCTGTCGTGAAAGACCACCCCATAGGCCATAAAAATGTGGTCTCTCAAGGTAGATAGTCTTTGGTAACAGGTTTATTTGAATTGAAATGTAGGACCTTCTGCCAGGAATATCTGGTTTTTCAAGCCAGGTGGTGTCTCCTGGGAGTGATCTCTCAAGACAGGTTTCACTGTATACCACCTTTAATCTTGCATTATTCTATTGTTGTATTACAGCTGGTGCACCAGGCGTTCGAGCAGTTCCAGAAAGACCAGAGCCGGTTAGAAGAGAAAGAGAAACAGGACAGCATGATGGAGTTCTACAACACCAAGGCCAACATACAGCGTGGCACCACCAGCTACATTGCCAAAGCTGTCCTCGACAACCTGCTGGAAGGCGACGTCACCATCGTGGATGACATGGCTTGCTGTATAAGCTAATCGATGTACATGTGATGGGATGTATTCGGGAAACTGTGATGGAATTTAAAGACCACCCACTCATGCACTGTCGAGGCCAAAGAAGTCTTAATTTTGAGTTGGTAATACAATGTACTTCTAACACAATGTAGCAGAAGCATGTAATGTTTGGTCCTGAAACAAGTCCTCTGGATTCTGTCATGGTCTTGTTGTGGGTTTCTGGCAGATATCAAATATATAGCCTTTAATGTTAGGTTTTAGAAACACCCAGCCTGCTTTAGCTTTCATTCTGAGATTGAGAGAGCTCACAGTTTTCTGCATCTCGACACTCAAAAGCCTGAATTTGTTGACGATCTCTAGCCCCGAATTAGCGGTATGCTTTAGGAGAGTGAACAGCTGTTTTTGAAGGATGCACATTTAGAAAGTCTGCGACCATCTCTGTGTCTTTATCAGAAGAAAACTTTTGTACAACTCGGCGCATATTTTGAAAGCGGTCCCTTTTGTAATAGAAAAACAAATTACAGAAAACTTGTCAATCTGTACTTGTACAGTGGAATCTGAGAACTAGGGACACCCAAGGGACTGCGAAAAACTGTCATCAATTCTGAGGTGGTCCTATTTCTCAGGTTCAACTCTGTGTACTGAATGGGCCTAGGGACTGCCACTCAGTAGCTGTCCTTAATTCCCAGGTTGTCCCTATTTCTCAGGTGGTCGCAAAGACAGGTTTCACTGTATATCAGCCTTGATAAAAAGAATCTGCGTCTTCCCTGGTATATATAGATGCTAATACCTGTAAAGACACTAACACTGTCAAAGCAATGAAAGCTCCAACCCAGTATAGCTAGTTGTCTAGTGGGTAATGCCTTGTTGTGCAAAACTACTGTTACGCTTTTACGAGGATTAATTGCTTGTTTTATAGCTTTGCTGAATGAGAGTGTGAAAGGTTTATGTAGGTGTGTAAATAATTGTTCGTAGCTCAACTGAAGCTATCTATGGTGCTAAATCTGGACTGGGTCCAGTAATAGTAAAGATGATGCTCAGCATTAAACTGTACAGTGTACATGTGTAAAATATCCCTGTTCTGTACATATTGAAATAACTGCAGCAGTATTCTTTTCAGTCAAGATTTTTAGGCTAGTGATAATTACAAGGAACCAGCAGAATTCTTCTTACTCATTTGTCATATTCAGTGAAAAAAGAAGGCAACACACTAAATTTATGAATCCCGAGTGCCTGTGTGGACAAATGAAATCTTGTAGTGGTTGTATGTGTTGCAGGAAAGTTTCACATGTTGTAAGGCGGATTGTAGATGCAAGACTGCAGCTTATATATACCTGTAATAATGTAGGGTCTGTCTACATGTGCAGTTAAATAGACCAGTTAAATAGTGTATTCTGTGGCTACTGCATTGTGCATCTACAGGTGCGGATAAATAGAAAATATATTAATTAAATGGCATGTTGTTGAGGACAGTCTATAGCTGCATATCTTTGTACAAGTACATACACTATGTTGTACTTAGATGTACTTGGGACTCCGGTAACTTCACACCTTGTAGAAAAATTTATACAAATTTTGATGGGTAAACCGAGTAATAATTCTCTTTTCCTCAGAGTATAAAGTTTATGGTTGGTCTTATTAACTGGTATAGCAATTAATTCTTTGCTGCTTTACTCATCTGTAATGCTTATCTTTTAACATACCATATGGATTTAAGTGTAAGCTGCTGAAATTACAAGCCTGTCAAACACTAGCAAAAAGCTATTAAAATATTACCAAAAAAATTTGCTGCTCCCTGGCATCAGGGACATAATTCTTTATCAATAACTGTAAGTCATCTCCATGTTCTGATGTTCGTTTTGCTAGAGAAACCTTCTTTTAGTGGTATGTGAGTTTTCTAATTATGTGGAGACAAATTTGAGAATATTCTTATGATTGCTAGAGTATGAATCATGCAAGTCATATTCATCATATTAAAAGTATAAACTGTCCGAATTACCTCAGAGCTATCAAGCTTTTTTTTTTGAAGAGTTAAGCTGAGTTAGGTACTTATACGAAGTCCAGTTCCATGTTTCTTTCCTACTGAGTCATTGCAGAAAGTTACTACTTACCTCACATTGGTTTAGAATAGCTAGGTAATTCCTGTAACAGGTCTGGCACCTGTTAGCCCCCAAGTGTGCATAATCATGTGCATCCACAAATTTGACTTTGTCGCCTGATTTAGCCCACTGTGTATCCTCCTTTCTGTCAGGGTCTTCCTCCCATAATAGGCCACCTAGCTTCATTCAGTAGTCCTAATGTCAATCTTAAAGTGTACTAGTGTTTTATGATGTGCTTCTCTTCAACTGTTCTTTGTTCACTCCTCTGAACTGTTTGGAGTCCATTGTTTTTTTTTTTCGCAAAGAATTGTTGCATTTTGAAGTGACTTTCGTTTCACAGTTCTGCACCAGAGGTGACAGTGTTGTTTGTTATATAAAAGTGACATGAGAAAATTGCATTGTCAAAACTTTCACTGTCCCTTGTATGTACACCACTGTGTGGGTTACAAGAGCAAAAGAAAAGTAAAATAACAAAAAAAATAAAAAATAAAATAAAATTATTGTCATGGACATAAAAATTTGTGTTGTTTACTTTTGGTGATGTAAGAGGGGAAGGAGGCATCATTTGTAATTACCCGCAAGAAATTTTCCAGTGAGAGGAGTGCCAATATCCTGCCAGACATCACAAAATGTTGGTATTTGCAGTTTCAAAATACAGAGAAAAAAAACTCACTGTTTGTTGGCCATTGATGGGAGAGATTGCCACATTATTCCCCAGTGCCACAACCCAACAGTAGAGTATAGTACAAGGAGTTCTCAATTCAAGTCCTTATTCTTTGAAGCCGAAATTTGTCTTAACATAAAGCTGCTATACAGGTACATCAGTATTTACAAGAACTCCAACCTGATGCAGTAGCGATAGAATATAATATAAAGCCATACCTGATCATAGAAAAACTCAACCACTAGCAGCAAGACATATATATAGATGCTGCAGCCACATGAACAAAAATGGACATCCTGGTATGTGTGTATATTGAAATCTTAAAAGATACATCATGATAATTGACACAAATTGAAAATACCCCATTGCAGACTAAAATTGTTTTTCGATGTGTGGCATATGGCATGTCAAAAATTTCAAATATCAATACCACCTCCAATTGTCATCTTATAGGTTCGAGTTCCACATAACCCAGATAATTGGCTCGAGAAAAAACATCCTGCATAGGCTATGGGTGACGACAATGGCGCCTGTGTTCAATCGGGTGTAAATGATCGAGTACCTGCCTTTAACAACAGGGGGTCTGGCCACAAATTGACCATTCTGGTCACTAAGAAGGTAGCAATATCATGGTTTATATTCGGCTCCCTGGCATTTAGAACGATTGCTTATTCTGTCATATAATGAGGGGATGATCTGTAATTTTCCGGCTAATTATTGAAAAAGAAAACACCTTGTAAAACACCTTGGTTACTGGTAATGTTGTTGGTGAATGATGGTAGCCCATACCCTATGATACTGCCTGCCAGTAATATTACTAAATATAGTAAGCTCCCTGACTGCATGGTGATATAGAGATGGCAATTGTACCGGTACTTAAATTACCTGTGGCGCGTTGAAGCATATAAGTGGGTGTATACTCCCCAGGGAGTTGAGCAGGGGATGCATGTGACAGGTCTGTCTGGAGTAAGCTTTGGCAAGGAAAAACGCTACATAAAATCTGTATACTACTGTACTATTATATTATTATATTGAATATTCTGGAAGGAATAATTACCAGGTAGCCAAAATCTGAAGGAAAAATTGCTCATCCACTAACCTCAGTTGTGAAGTGCTGGGTATATAAATAGAATAAAATGAGCACCATGAAAATAGCTAATGATGCGAGAAAGCAAGGAATGATCGAAAGAAGAAAGATTGAAGAAGGAAAAGAAGAGGAGAAGAAGGAGAAGTAATAATATAAGATGTACCAAGGCACACATAACATCAGACCAGCGGCTTGGTATCCGTAGCTGTCCCTCGGGCTGTCCTCTCACCCCCCACCCCCACCACCCAACCCACCCTCACCCCACAAAAAAGACAAATCAGGCATTAATTAAATAGTTATATAAAATTTCAGGTCAAGAAACTCATGGGAGGCTTTGTCGACTCTAGTAATATATTATCTTGTAGATATGTTAATTAATCAAATTAAGTGGCAACCTTTAGAACAGCATCAAGTGTAATGATAGATTTGTCATAGGGAAAGTTATTGGATATCCCCTCCTAAAATTAGTTATTCCCAATGTTCAGCTGACGCTGTTCGGCACTGCAATTTAACCTTCAACGCTACCAGCCCCATATATACAATACAGATATGTTTGCCTATTGTCAGGTGGTCCGGGAGTGGAACTTCTTCCCAGCCCCAAATAATAATACCCGGTAATCCAAAATCTGAAACCTTTAATCCCTGCAGAGTCTCTGATTAAAGGGTGCGGCTTGGGTGGCTGAACCCCACTGACTATAATTTAGAAGCAGAAGAAAGAAAGAAAGAACAAAGAAAGAAAGAAGAAGGAAGAAAGGGAAAAAGAAAGAAAGAAACAAAGAAGAAAGAAAGAAAGACGAGGCCCAGGGGCCTTGATGCTCTGCATGGTCACTTGCTGGTTAAAAGAATACCAGTACTGTATAAACTTAGCAGTACAAAGATCCCGAAATATTTAAGTCAAAAGTAGATACAAGGTCGTCAAAAGCTGAACATGCACCAAATGACCCCAAACTGACCTTGACACTTAACAATGATAAGTACTCTGCAGGCACTAAAGACTTACCTCTGAGGCTGAAATTTTG
>JAAUYG010008298.1_pt1 | contig 15780 bp, 16 predicted proteins | sample 7278091 | NCBI WGS metagenome assembly JAAUYG01 (sample SAMN14350201, study PRJNA611818) | marine sediment metagenome | isolation source: surface marine sediment (0.6m) | place: French Polynesia: Moorea | collected 2018-08 | reverse complement strand
GCGCCTTGTGCCTGGTGTTCCGCCGTGTGCTATTCCGATCTGCCAAAAATGTGATAAAAAGTTTGTGGTTGGTACTTGTCTGGGTGTTGGGTACAGTGGTATATCCCCCCTCCCCCCCCCCCCCCCCCTCTCTCTCTCTCTCTCTCTCTCTCTCTCTCTCTCTCTCTCTCTCTCTCTCTCTCTCTCTCTCTCATATCCTGAATAAGGAATTTATTTTAAAAAAGTAAACTTATATGTAAAGAAAACACCTGCACCTATTTATTTCTGCATGTCTTTGGGGTTCTTTTTTTTTTACATATTTTTAAAATCCAGAATGTCTCTTTAAATCGTGACGGTATCTCGAGACAATTTTCAGTAATGCTGGTCTACGCAATTTGTTAGGCTATCCGCGACGACTAAAGTATAGTGAAGGTTTTTTTTGTGATGTTAACTTAAACACCCCACCCACCGCTCGCCCCCCACACCCTCGCCCTGGACAAATATGGGAACCGTGCAGCTCTCGGGGTTGACACCACGACAATTTCGGGAACACCATGTCTCCACGTGACATGCAAGCATCGCGACACTCGGCGGCGCTGTCCATCGCTATGCCAGCTATCCCCGGTATTCCGGGCGTGCGCTGATAGTGTTTATGTTTACCGCGCGCAGTTCTCTCTTCGTCCGCTGTTTATCTACCTGTCTCTACAAGAGCGAACCAAAGCCACATACATGGAGTCAGAGGCCCCAACCCACTACAACTTGGCATTCCGGGCCAAGTGGCCGGCCGCAGCAGCTTCGGGGCCTTCAAATAACTGCCCTTGAGAACGATTTGCTAAAAGAATGCGGCGTTGTATAAGTTATCTTTCCGCTCGGCAGTACGAAAGCTTGAGGTTTTGGTTTAAGGGTTGAAGAGTTGGGGGGTGGAGGTGGGGTAGAAGTCGACTTGAAGGTGTGGGGGAGGAGTCCAATCATTGCCGCTCGTTCCTTGTGCGGGGGTGATGAGAGTGCATAATGACGGCATTGTCTGCGAAAGAGATAAAATGGAATGAGCGAAGAGGGTGAGAGAGTGAGGAATGCTCCCTGCGACGGTGGATAGATAATGACCATACCGCTACAGATGGTCTCAAGAAGACTTGTCTTAAAATGCCATGTGTTAATCCAGCCTCGCCGATTGTCAACCGAATCAGCTGCATTGTGTTGTCATAATAAAGCAACCTTTGACCGATATTCTTATCGACCGAAAGTCTGATATAGCTGCCCATGTAATGACCGCCAAACAATGCATAAAGTAACTGAGCTAAGGTCAGGAGCATGCCGTGCGACTTCACGTTATGATTCCAGACTCCAGTGCACTTTTGTCCACCTTATATGTCTCTGAAGTAGGCATTGGTGGCGTGTACATGCAAGTTGTTAGCATGCCTGGCAGACATACATGTAATATGGAAGTTTGTAAAAAATAAATCCAGCCTCGCATGCTAATGACAAGGACTGTGATATCGTTACCAGGACCTCCGTGTGTCAGCTCTTGGCAGTGTCCGGAAAAATTTCCTTCGTACGTTTCGATACCTGACGAATATACCAGATATAGCATAATTATAGCTTTATTGATGTAGTATAGAAAAAAATAGACATCAGTGTATCTAACTTGGCAGCCTTAACATGCCACAGTGTGAACAGGTTTCGCCTATGTATCTAGACAACAGTCAAATACATAAACGATTGGTCGAATATCGATTGTGGCGCCGGACAATATAATTAAGAAAATTCTGTTTTCTGCCCCTAACAATTTACTATCCTAAACCCAGTGTTACTTTGTTTGGTTTGCAGGGACAGTGGGCCAGTAGTGTGCTAGGCATGGTGTGCGTACTCCTGCAGCTTCATCCAGGCAGTGGCAGGGCCCACCCATCGGCCAGACCCAACTCTCATCAGGACTACAAGCCACGGGACATGGGGAGCCAGTGTCTCGCGGTGCCCGAGGATGTCCTGTGGCTGAGACTCAACCCAGTTCTTTACGACAGGCTCTATCCAAGGCCTCCCTACCCCCAGCTGTCCAGCTTGTCGGAAGCGGAAGGCGGTAGTGTGAATCCCGAACACAGTAAGACTCAGGAGGAGGAGGATGAGGAGGAGGAGGAAGACACTAAGCCAAACCGCTTGTTCCCACAGGGTCATCTACGCGGCGGCAGAACGTTCGGTCTGCGTCACACGCGCAGCACCGCCAAGCACAGCTCACACAAACGCTCTAAGAAAGACAAGAAACAGTTTCGGAGACTCACGCAGAAGCTGACCTCTCTCGGTCCAACAGCCGATACTCAAAGCATCCGCAAGGTGTTCCGCAAGAAACAGTGGAGTTGCGAGTTCGAACCCGAATGGCGGCAGATGGCGGGGGGAATCTTCCCGACCGCCATGCTGACTGGCAGATGTCGACAAAGCCGCTGCATGTTTGGGTTTTATAACTGCGTGCCGGTGACCTACCCGGTGCCGGTGTTAAGACGAGATCCCGAACTGTGTAATCCTCTCCCCACGCTGGGACAGAACAGCACGTATGAGGAGATGTGGCACGTTGTGACCGTGAAAGTGACAGTGGGATGCGAATGCGCGCAAGTACGCTCCTAGCCCAAACCGACGGGTAGGCGGTTCGAGTCTAGGGATGATTACCAGCCGACGTTTTCACCTTGCCTGAGCCACCGCATATCAGGGCGCGGGGGTAGATTGGTTGCTCAATGTCCTACGTCACATAACACTTGACAGACACGTGGTCCCAAATCTCTGGTTTGATGACGTGTTGTGTAGGTCTGTTCTTAGGGTAGAGAGGCGCTGGCGCCTTCGTACTTGAGTGAAACTGTGATCTTGTAGATGAATGATGAGTAAATGAGGGTGTAGAAGTCGGGTGCTATAGAACAATCCATGCTAACAGAAACTACTGTGAGGTATCCGCCATATTCTAAAAAGTTTACCTGCCAACTAATCGAATGTCTACTGTCGAAATTTGATGGTTGTGTCTTTCCGAATAGCACACATATTTCAAATTACCGGTACCTCAGGAATGTGTTATTGTTATTTACAGTTGTGACCACGAACCAGGAGTCACTGTGATTAGGACCCAAGAGCGTAATTGGTAGTCTTTGAAGGCGCAAATATTTGGCCAAACGATTCTACAAAAAAAATTAGCAACACTTGGTAAACACGAAACATATATCAGTTGTAGCAGATTTGGGTACTCATTTATCTCTGTGTGGGTTGAATCATGAAGATTTTATAATTTTAAAAATAACAGAAGTTTTATGCAAATATATATTCATATAATTTGTATGGTGACATAAATAAACGACTTACTATAGATATACATGCCAGCAATGGCGTGAAAGCCAAAGAACAAAGCTATCTATAATTATTAGGTTTTGTTTGCTTTATGTTGAGCCACGGATTATCTTCGTAGAACGTTGCGTCTAGAAGCCGACGTTGAATCCTAAATCGCAAGTAGGACAAATATTTTGACTAGACTGGAACCCGCACGTGTGCACGGAGTTTCGGCCTCCGCCTTTGCGGTTTTATCTGTTTTTTTTTGTTGCATCACAACAATGTTCTATTTGACTTGAAAGATTAACATTTTTGGGCCAGAAATGCACCTCTCTCTCACTCTTTCTAGCTGGGTCGCATTTTTACGGAGGTTGTTGTGGCCCACACCCAAGATAGTCAAACAGCTAATCTATTTTTATGAGAAGTGACCCGCCCAGGGCAAATTTGTCTTCGATACTTCTCAGTATGAAGGGTTATCGGGCTAGTCTGCCCCCAAACAAGTCTTTGAGGGGCTGTCGCGCCCATCCAAGTGTGTCCCTAAGTGTCTACCATACATATACATGATATAAACATAACGACGCACTGTTAGGAATTCGTGGTGTCCAGGTGACGGCGACAGATCCGGGAGAGCGTTAATTGTATTTTATACTGGTTAGCTGGCAAATAAAATATCAACATATGAGGAAATATGCATTCAACATATAGAACATTTACAACGTACAACAGATAGCATGCATGTTTTGCGACGACTCGAAAGCACTGATACGCGAAACTACGAGGCAGATTAGCAGGCATATATAACAGTGTACTAAAAGATCGTAAAAGGTTTCGTAAATGGCTGTGAAGACTGTAGCGGGTCCTTTGCGTGGTACTTTAGTAATGTGCATGTATGTATATATGTTTATCTGTAAGTCATAAGTGGTTGCCGGCATTGTGCGTGGGTGGTTTGTGCGGCTTAGCCAAGGAGTTTTCTTCTAGTCAAACCGGCGGATTAAGGTGCAATGCATTATGGGAAACGCCGGGCTATGTGTTCAGTATGACGCTGATCTAACAATGACAGTTGCTTGCTATCCCCCCACATTATTATGCCCAGTGTCGTGTCACGTTATTTTGTGTTGTAACACGACACCAGGTTGCACGATATTGTTTGTGATAAATACAGTATCTAATGTATAAACTGGCTGGTCCAGCATTGGCTGTCTGTGTATTGCTGCTATTTATTGGTCAGTATCTTGATAGAACATAACAATTTTTTTTGTGGAATAGCTGAAACACAAGAAGAAAAACCTCATGCATTTACAGAAACGGTCTCTCTCTCTATATATATACTTGTTATTCCTTTGACCTACTCCAAGGAACCAGCGCACGTGTAAAATACCGCCTAAGTTATTTGTATATGTACAGAAACCGTTGGATCTGTATAAACTAGGACGCGGCAGGCTGCCCCGGCCAGCCCCTTTGTTGTTGATAGGGCGGCGGGCAGGTAAAGCTTGCTTTATGTGATACGAAAAGGAGAGCGATGCCTCAAAAGTGAAATAAAATATGCCAAAACTTAACACTTCATGCCTTTGTCTTCTTTGTTATATAACAGTATTCCTCCCAAGTACAGGGTAAACAAAGCCCGTTGGAATCGGAATGAAACGCCGGGGCTACTAAAACACTACGTATGCTTCAGTATATTACCCATACATGAATGTACATCATATTTTGAACACACCTGTTTAATAGGTCTGAACAACCGATATCTACTTAATAGAGCTATTTCCTGAAGGAAAACAAGAACGAAATTATTAAAACTTTTATTTCACGTCGAATACAGTGGAATAGAAATACTAGACACAAAGCTATTCTCCGACAGGAACACGAAAAATTTACAAGATGGTGAACGCATACACGGAAAATGTCATCTAGAGAATATTAGGTACACTCATGATCGATAATACAAATTTGCAAAAAGCTGGAACTGACTGTTAAGCTGGTATATATATCTACCGGCATGAGATATTTGTTAAAGCTATCACACAGGACTGCCAGTAGATATACATGTATCTGCGTCAGGTATTATAAGGTCTGTTACGTCTGGGGAACTGGTGTTTACGTCAGATATCATAAGAGCTTTACGTCGAGACTGCCAATACATAAGTATCTCCCCAGACATTATAAGACCTGTTACTTCGGAACTGCAATAATATCTACGCCAGAATTATAAGACCCATTAATATATACCTGGATATGTTTCCTATTCATGACCATTAGTGGACCAACGTGCAGTTAATTTGTTAACTGCACGGTGTAGCTGCACAGTATGACCTGACCTAATTTTATCCAATGACAGAAGAGTACCGGTATTTCGAAATGTTTACCGGAAGCCACCACCACCACCACCACCACCACCACAACAACAACAACAACAAAAACAACAACAATAACAACAACAACAACAACGACGACAACAACAACAACAACGACAACAACAACGACAACAACAACAACAATAAAACACTTAACGAAGGCGCGGCCTTTTTGACAGATGTGCCACGTTGCCAAGGCTCTTGACCCGCTACGCATGTGGCTATAACTAAACACGTGTTTACTAAAACAGCCCGACAGGCTTGTACGGCAGACAGTACTCTGCCCAAAGCGCTGCCCTCCGTGTTTGTCTTGACAGTGTGTTATAAGGAATTAAACTACAGACTGTGTCTAAAATGTAGAGCAGTAGGTCTGTCCGGTGGCCGAATGGTTAGAGCGCCGGGCAGGGTTTGAAACCCGTCATGGTTTGATGCCAATGAAATGCCTCAGCTTATGGATTATACATAATGCCTACAAATGATGTTGCAGTGTTGTAAATCTTGAAATTGTACTTCGAGTACGAATAAAGATATATTAAAAATAAAAGGGTTAGGGCTCGTCCGAGAATTAAAATGGGGCATGACCTCATCACCAGCACCATTGATTTTTGTTAATACCAACTAGTACCACGAGAACTAATTCATACAGTCATTCGATAATCCGCAATAACACATGGACTGCCTAGATCTACTTAAGGTATTTTATAAAACCCATTACACTGTCACCAACGATAACTACATCAGATACTTAACATATTTAAACACAAAAAACCCGACGGTAATACTCGGAAAGATAACATGTATGCAGTCTAGATGGGGTACATTTTAAAACTTTAGACCAAGAATGTCAATTTTGAGGTTATTTGGTTGAAAACCGGCTTCTGACGCAAAAAAAAACTCCTACCTGTAGAGATAAACCCTTTAAAAAATATGGGACTCTTTGGAAACTGCAGTGTCACTATGTAACTAGTGTGCTAGGTGTTATTGTCTTCTGGTTGGATGATTCAGCCGAGGTGGCTAATGACTAAAACGGCTCGCAAGACTCAACTCAAGGCACGCTACATGTACAGTATAGCAGACGCGGAAGGAGCGGTGTGGTTAGGGTTGTAGTCCTTTGGATCACTAAGTAAAATGTTAATTTGACCTTTGAACCCCCAGTCTGGCAGCATATTCCCGTCCAAAAAGAAATGCTAAACGTAAGCAGATCTGTGCCTAATACTCTTTCCTAATATTGGTTTGTCTGCAGTGTCGTTAGAAATAAAATAGTATTCGTGGATTTCCCAAGTTCATTGGCTGGCTCTAGCTTTATAAGAACGTACCCATGTAGGGGCAGAGTCGATCATGTGCTGGTTGCTATACCTTAAGTTAAATTATCCGTAGACGTTGTGGAGACGTGGATGGTATCTCATCGATTCGCTGCAAGTTTCATTCAGAAATTTTACACTGGAAGACAAAAACTGGCTGCACACATGTTACTTTCTCTATTTCAAAATGTGTTATTGTGTCATACTTGTATGAAATACCATATGCACGTACTCCTCTGTTTAGAGGGTTCCATATCATAAAGAAAATAAAAAAGGAATAAAAAAATAAAGCAGAAAACACTCCTCGGTGTGAACTGTGAACTGCCCTATGAATCCAAACAGGATGAATCCTATGAATCCACCAGAAAAGAATGTTAGGGTCAAATGAGTGCAAAGTCCAAGGTAAGGTGTGAAGTCACATCCTGAAAAAAGTCCAATAGCTCTAACGTACAGTAGAATTGTTGAAGGTGTAATACATTCAAACTAATCACTACACATTTTGTTCATTTTTATGAGATGAAATGACGATGGTAAACCGTCATATCTCTGATACTGCGTTCCACTTCCTTTCCGGCATTCCCAGTGTCACATGCATGGATTTAGCGACGAACAGGCTGCTTCAGGACTGCGTCAATCCCAGCGTGTGATAACCATCGAGAAAGCCATACACTCAAAAAAAAAAAAAAAAAAAAGAAACGAAAAAAAATATCATGTTTACACCAAAGCCATACACCTGTTGGTTTTTTTGTGCTATGTATCGTAAGTTAGCGAAAGACGCATGCTATTCGAATGCCTATAACGTCAGTGGTGACAAAAAATGTGACATAGGTTATGTCAATTAGTGCGTGGAATAGGAACAAATAAGTGTGCTGGGTTACGGCGAATGACTGCAACGTGTTTTGAAGAAAAGAGTCGACTGATAGTCTGACACCCTTTTTTATGAAACACATTTCGCGGCTGAATTACTGGTAAATCAGCTGTAAAATTAGCTGAATTAGTAAAATAGCTGAAAAAGTTCTCTTTTAGTCACAGCCCAGCTAACAACTAAATGTTGTGAGAATGTTGTTGTAACGAAAAATTATTGTTACGGAAACGTTACAGAAAACGTTATAATAACGTTATTTTGGATGTTTTTAAATGCCAAACATTGTAAGGACATTATACAGCAGCCAGGGAACGTTTTTAAGTTCATAGGAGTCTGAGGAAATATTTCGATAACTTCTTGGGAACTTTCAAATGCCAGCCAACGCGGCCAACAAGACGTAAGGCCAGGAGAAATCTCTTTAGGAAGATCCCAGGCCTGTGGCCATCAGGTAATTCTTATCTTGGCTTAGAGCTATGGGGCCTATATGTACCTAGCTCAAGATTTTATATATGGGATCCTGCCCATCCCAGGATGATATAACCAGAAACCTGAGATGGTTATAAATTTAATGACTAAATTAATACTATGGTGTAGTTTTTAGAGATTATTGCTAACATTGTAAAATTACAAAATACACAACAAGTGCTTTAACATTACATTAAATGGGCTTATATGGTGCGTCAATACTGTCTCCTAGTGGACCACTGTCAAGTTATTCCATAGCCACCAGATACCTTTCATCATAGTGGTCACAATTATTGCACACAGTAAGTGTACTATTTGCACAGCATGTAAGGACTTTGGCAGCCTGTGTGCTATAGGCAGGTTCATCACAATATCAAATACATGAACAGAAAAATTAAATAATCGAGTGTAGTTAAAGTAGGATATATATCGGCAGAACTTTAAACCTTCTTCGAACATTTTTAGAACGTTTGCTTAACACTGCATATATTACTATATTAATAAGATAAATAAAATGGTAAAATGAAACAGGAATAAATGCCCGGATGTACAAAAACAAATATGTGAATGTAGTTAAAGTAGGATCACTATATATATTACCACAATATGTTTAACGTTTTTGGAACGTTTTTTAGAATGTTGTTGTTTGGGGCTTCAATATACATTTTACAACGTTCTGCTAACGTTACATATATCATTATTAAGATTAATAAAGTGGTGAAAGGACCACTACATATAGAGTGATGATTATCAGTATAAGGATACTATTTTTGATTTTTAATTTTATTTACTAATTAAGGTGTCAATGTTGTGGCAACGTTCTAGGAACATTACTCACTTGATAACAATTAGAAAACCACAGAGCAACGTTACGAAAACGTTTCCTGTTAGCTGGGAGTGTCTAACCAGAAAAATTATCATAGTGCTCCCCCAGCACTGTAATCATTCTGGTAAATGGTCTTTGTTCGACAGATATATATGTTATTATAACGATCGACTCACGCTTGGATTGTGAAGGTATGGACCAATGGCAGCAAGGTTTATTTCACTTTGGTGCAAATAAATAGCAAAGATATCACGAGCACCTGTATCATTTAGGCCTACCTGGCTATCGCCTGCCCTGCTTGTGGGTTGTTTACCAGTAGATATACAAATCAGGCTTCGCTCTACAAATTCGATGCTAAGAAGTCTAACAGTGCAGCTACTTTTTAATGGATCTGGCATTGAAAGGCAGTAACCCCTAAGCATCCATGCGTTGCTGGCCACATTTGGTATTTACAGTTATGTATTTAACAACTACAGCTCCACTCGATTCAAAAGATCAATGTAAGAATGCGTCAGATAGAAGTTGATCAAGTAGTCGACACCGAACATCACATCTTTGGAGATTTTAAATAAGGGCATGAGGTGAACATTTTTATTGAATTATTTATGTTGAATTGCATAATCAATAGGCATTAAGCTAGTTACTGTTTCACTATACATGCATTTGTTTAATAATCTAATTTAAATTGTCACTGTTATACCTTGAGCTTGTTTAACTCCATGATCAATCTATATTGATTTCTCTGTATATCCTATTCAACCACAGATAGGTATTTGGTTAAGCAAACACTGGTTCTTGTATTTTGCAAAGCGATGTCCAGTTCTTACAACTGACTTAAAAAGGGATGGAAGCTTGTGTAAAAACCTAAAATAAGTAGAGATATTAAAATACTATCACTATACCATTTATCTCTCTATTGTTGAATTGTTGTTTGACTTGTTATCATTATGCAACCTATAACATGATTCATTTCCCATGGAGGTAGCCTAAAATGTGTTTTAACCATTAGCCAAGCTTCATGTACATCATCTTGTCAAAAACATTTGTCATTTATACTATATGCAATATTGATAATGGCATTTTATTGTCACAAAAGTCCCAAGATGGAATCACAGATCGCGAAGTCAGACTCTCAGGCTACCATTGGACGGCCGTCATCAGTCATCATCAGCCTTGGTGGAACCAGACTCGATGCATCATTTCAATATAGGTATGTGTCATTTCATTATAGGTGCTATGATGCAGGTTCAGCTTAAAATATGTCAATAGCAACACTTGAAGTCAGAACATAATTTAAGAAAATCTCACACGCGCACCACTCTAACCAAAAAGCGGCTCTCAATGCGGAAGGTTACAAAAAAGGTCCGGCCTTTCTGTACTTTCTGTCTGCTACGATTCGTTGCATAACATCATATTTACAAAGAGCATAAGAACAATAAATAAAAATGACACATTTTCAATCGAACCCGCCTTGAAAGACATTCGGGTTTTCAGCACATGCTGTGTGTTACAATGGGTTATGTTGCACAAACCTCACTTTCAGCTCGTGACCGAAAGGGAATTTTAAAGTTTAAGCTTCTCGTGGCAGCTTAGAAGTAACTTTCCAACGTCTATACGTTCTCGTGCACAGGTATATAAACATTGATTGCAATGCAGCTGCCCGAAGAAGTGTTCTCCGTAGAGTTTCTAACTTAAGGATGCCAAGCAAAACTGCCAGCAAAGGCTTCGTCTGGTTCGAAATCGTGCAGATTTGCATGATAGCTCTGGTGCGGTGGTTCCTCAAACTCATATGGCTGCCTTGGTGGCACTCGGGGAGAAATCCTAGAATGCAGAATAAAAGTTTTAAAGAATACGTCCCCTTATCATTATTACCGGTTGACAAAACGTGCGTATGTTTATTTCAGTTCATATGTTACATGTTACAGTTCAAATCAGGAGAAGATGATGTCATAGAAGATTTGAAAAAGACATGAAACGAATGACACAGGTAGATGGAGCTATCAGTAACTGGTACTAAGGAGTATTTGGCGCCACAAATTCACAACACGAATAGTTGGTGTCACTACCCTTTAGCCAATTACAGTGGTTCATATGAAAGCTTGGATAATATTGATCGAGCTGTTCTCTTTTTGGATTTTGGTTTCTTTCGGGTACCTTCGGAAAGGTTTCCCGCCACGGGAGTTAAAATACTCCTTATTGGGTCAAGACAAGCCAACCCAGTAACTCTTTAAAAAAAACAGCACCACTGTCGTGATGTCATCAGCACGATAGGCAACGTCTGGTTCTATTGGCTTACAGTTCGTACTACTCTATACCGTTTAGGCTACCGGCGCAGCTGCCAATGGTTTCAGGGGACTGTGTTGAGGAATAGAGTAGGCAGAGCACATGTAATATGACAATCTCCATAAAGTCACTGTAATATTATTACATGCAGTACATACCTAAAGTGTCTAGGAGTTACCAGCACTGCTGGTATCACAATCACTATGAGGATCACAGGAACACCCAGGCCAATTCCAATTCCAACACCAAGCCCTAAAGAGCAGGAGAAATTAAGAGTGTTAACAATATTAGTCCTGCAGATCAGCACAGATTTTGGTGATAACCTTTCAAATGGTGATGCAAGCACCATATTTGGAATACGTGCTCAGTTGGACCACCCTTTCGAAACGTCCCGTTATCCAGTGAAATTTTAAGATGTCCGCCCTTTTTCAACAAGGCCGCTAGGTGATTTCATGAACTACCTTTTTAACGTAAAATGTGACATATTATAATGATTATAATGATCGTATTGTCAAAATATATGTTTTAGATTACCCCAAAGCTGATTTTATAGTATTTAATCTTTGTTTGAATATATTCTGCCCCATTTTAGACATTCTTAGAAGTAACAAGAAGTGTCCGGATGTGTAGTGATAGAGGTGGTACATTTGCTTTAGAAACCGCCCCACATTCTGTACAAGAATTTCTGGCACTTGTTCCCAACACTCACTCAGGTATCGCCAATGGCTCCAAGTAGTTGCAAAGAACAGAAAGGGAACACTGATAGAATGGCTTCATGAGCACGTGATCAACATTGGCTATCTGAGAGTGCTGGATATCTCGATCAACTTGGTGATACAGTTGTCGCCAGGTACAGGTACATAGAGGGTGGGCTAGTGTATGTCCCAATAACACTACACATGACTAAAGGGCTGGCACAACTTCTGAGAAATATTGCTACTGATCACAATCCTACTTCAACGTCTGCAAGAATCTCTTTGCATGAATGGGAATTTTCATATTTCAATATCCTACTTCACAGCTTTCAGGAGAAAAGTATGAGCAGTAGCAGATTCAACACCAACACAAGAAAAAAAAAACAACTGTCTCAGAACGTCAGAGCTATTTCCTAATTCTGGACGTGGCATCTGAGCACTAGTGGCTTGACAAAGTTTAGTTGTATGACGAGATGGGCAATTTTGATAATGTCACTTGGTCATCTTACCATGCATCTAGAAAAGAACTAGGAGCCCATCATTAGAAATCACTATAGAATCACTACTACCCCTTCTCAGTGACCAAGCCCATTTAGTATCTACAGCATGGTGTTTGATGAACAGGATCAAAGATGCCACTTCATTTGGCTGTTGACCAGCCAATCCATGCTTTACCAAAACAGATACACTGGTGTTGTCCTGAACATTATGGTCAGGATAAATTCCTTATCCTGTTCGGTAGCCTGGACGTTGAAATGACTGCACTGAGGTCCATTTGGCATCTTCTCTTGGACTGTCACAGAAGGTAGATAGGAGCCCTTGTTGAAATATGCGTGGCTTCTTCTGGTACAGCACAGTTTTTGTCTCTCTCTGTTAGCAAAATAGAGAATGGCAGATGTACCAGATCACAGCCGGTAGCATGTATTGAAACAAAGAGCTCAGAAGGTATTCATTGACAAACCTCCCAACCTGTAACACACACCTTACAACACATATTCCATCCTTTCTAGGATGAGATGGAACGCGTGCGTGCTTTAGGCACAAATGACCTTTTCTAGCCAGACATAAGGAGAAAGGTCAAACTTGCTTCACAGAATTAATGGAAAAACTGCTGCAGAGAAAATTAATGTCGACCTTCTATACTGTTCCATATAGGACAACAACATAGCATTCTCCCAACAGGGTCCAACACTAGACCACCCAAAGATCACAGAGCTTAAGGATGACTGCCATCACTTCTCAAAGCTCTTTATATCCTGGTTGAACAGAGAATGTGACTTCAAACGACTTTTTTCAACATGAAAACCAGTCTTTCACACCAGCTGTGATTAACAACGTAATGCTTCACTCTGGTCATAAGTCCACAATTTGCAGCCATTCTTGAAGGGCACATTACTTCACGAGACTTTCACCAGAAGCAGATCATTGATGGTGCAGCCTTGATAAAGCTATCGCTATCCCATGGCCCCAAGAACGTGGGGAACTATGTGGCGTTGAATATCATTCCTCATGTGCAAGCATTGACCAAGGGCAGGACTAGATACCATGTTACATGCTTTCAGAGAAAGTCTCAAGTCTGAAATGAGGGCAAAAAGATGCAAGAGTACCAGTAAAATAACAGGCGAAGCGTGCTGAAAGACAATGACAAGAAGACCTGTTTACCAAGAGTTGCTTACCTACTAACTGAAAGCATTGCCGATATTATCAATGTACACTGTCATCCTGAGAAGAGGTGCTGTCATTAACAAACCAGTCTGATCGGATGATGTGCTTCCTCTACCCACCACCCTGCCACAAGGAAGCAGATCCAAGCATCTTTGGACATGAAAGGGATACGGTATCAGACGCAACAGTGTACTTATCACCAGAGCTAATGTCACAAATGTGTTCGTCATTGCAATGGAAGTTATTCCAGCACACTGCAGCAAAATTGACTTTGCAAGAGCTGTTGAACACTGCCACCAATTACTGAAAGCTGTCAGGAACTGATAATGTGTGCCTGCACATACATACAAGTACTATATAGCCAAGGTATTCCGCGTAGGGCGTTATCCAGATGCAAGTGCCAGTAGTAGTCCCATCATCATTTTCCTTGTCCATCAATTGCAAACGACAGACAAGATGAGATCTACTCTTTACCATTTCTCCCCCGGCATGTATTCATATATGGGTTGTGCATTCATCCTATTATTCAGTGTTGTTCATGGTTATCAGTATAAATAAGCATTCCCTGCTAGACTTTCAAAAATGTTGTGTAATCTTCTTCAGGTATACATTCACCAGATATTATACATATATGTAGTTTTGAAATGAACTCATAACTGAAATGAGATGTTCAATGCATGCAAAATCATCTTTAGTATCATCGAAAACATTTGACAATGAGATCAATAAAAATTGACATAATATGTCAGATTTTATATCAAAAATACGTTATATGAAAAAAATGGGGGCCAGCTTGAAACATGGAGGCAATATGAATTTTTTAGTGGATAATGTTTTTTCTTTCCTTTTTTTAAAATGGTCCTAACTGGGCATTCATGACAAGTTTGGTGTTTGCATCACCATTTGAAAGTTTGTTCCACTTGTCCATCTGGCCAGCTATTAGTAAACGTAAAGTTATGTTTCGCAATTGTTCTTTGTCGTGCTCGTTACTGCTTCATTCGTACTTTACATCTACATGTAACAGATTTATTGCTGTGTTTACTCAATGTGAGAATAGCACCATGTGTGCTACCATGCATAGAAAATATATTTTTCAGCAGGGATAAGAAATAAATTATATAGGACTGGCATCCTGCTCTGCCAACAAATGTGCCGAATGATCCCCAAATTACCTGGATGGGTGAAGGTCAGGTCAAGGCTGCATACATTTAACAAAGAAGCCTAAATGGTCGTTCATTTTGTGATAGTTTTGGCTTACAACCGAGCGTCAAACAAATGGCTATATTAAATGACCTTGATAGGTCTGAGGCCGAGAGTACCCCCACGTGTACTATACTATATGCATACCCTTGGCATGAAAGATAAGATAAAATAAGATATAAAATTTTAGCTCACGTCCGATTGGATTTTTCACAATAATAGCCCCGGGTAATATAGCCCCGGGTAATTAAAGTCTTATCACATTTCCTTTAAAAGGCATAATTTACATATCGAACAAGAACAGGCTGGAGCAGTCCAGTCTTTTAAAATCTTCCACTGATGCGGACTCCATTAACTGTTTTTCAAGCTCGTTCCACAGTTTTGTACCATCATACAAACGGACTTTTGTCTTGTAAGCCTATCTCCAGGGGTATAATCCATTGCTATGGGCAGGATAGACTAGAGCATACCAATTTAGATGCTAAGATGTTTGGTCTCAGTCATGTTGAATAACATGAATTTTTACCGACTGAATATATAGTAGCTCTTCCGGAGCTTTCAGGAATCACTGGCCTAATCCAGGCGCTGTAACGTCTTATGTTCTACACATCCATTCTTTACTTTTCTGAACATCGGTTCTTTTTATCCGTTTGTGCGTAGGCTTGATCTTACGTGCCTGATCTCTTCTTTTTCATGTTCTTCCTTCCTGATCTTGTTTTCCTTGTTCATGTGTGTCTCAACCAAAGGTCTTTTATGTTTTCAGGTTGTGATTGTTCGTGTAAAGTTTCATAAATGCATAACATGCATGTATAACATTCTGTCTATGTTAGGCATGCAACCTTCCCCATCCTGT
>JAAUYG010304152.1_pt1 | contig 15784 bp, 17 predicted proteins | sample 7278091 | NCBI WGS metagenome assembly JAAUYG01 (sample SAMN14350201, study PRJNA611818) | marine sediment metagenome | isolation source: surface marine sediment (0.6m) | place: French Polynesia: Moorea | collected 2018-08 | reverse complement strand
ACTATCGCAGGGAACAGTGATAAACTCACACCTGGCTGGTGTCCCCAAACGTCCGACTGCTCAGACTCTGGCAGAACAGATGCAGAATGACAATTCGCGGATTGCAGAGCTATTCAAATCAATGATGAAGAGATTCAATGATGTGGGAAGGTGAGTTCAGACACCTCTGAGACCTTGAACGTGTACTAAACATGTCTCAACTGTTCCAGCAGCAGTTTTGTGTTCTTTGGCTCTTTGTTCATGGACAATACAACAGTGGGAGCAGCAAAAAGTGCGCCAAAGATGTTCCGTTATGAAGTCACAGGTTTTAATTTTTTTCAGAAGAACACCAAACATGTCCATCAAAGCGAAGACGACGGCGAAGACGACGGCGAAGATGAAGCAGAGCTTGTCGGTGCGGGAGTCACGTGGTCCCCGGCGCGTCCAATCACGTCTCAGAACCAGCTCCGAGCGCAATTTCCGCTCCAATAGCCGTGAAGCAGAGAGCGACGGTCTGGATCCACCTGATGTCTACAGTGAGTCAATTTTATAAAGAGTCACAATCAGTTTGTTCCATTATCGTGACAGAGCGACAGCTGCAAAACAGCTTTGCACAGTCTACGTGTGGAATTCATCATTGCGCTGATGGGGATGATGAACCGTTTTGGTCGCAATCTGGAAATGAGCTCAAAATGGACATTCAAATTTTGTTTTCATAAACAAAGGGATTGCGGTGAGTTGTTCAAAACACAAAAAAAACCAGAAGTTTAAAGTTTCAGTCGCATTTCCTGTTGATCTGTTGCAGTTTTGAGAGGAGTTGATGATTTGGCGAAGAGGGTGGACACGTTGAGAAGAAAGAACGCGAATGCCAAGTTGTCCTTGAAATTTAAAAGTGATATCAGCATCAGTGTGGAGAGCGATGTGAGCCTAAATATCAGCCAATCGGGCCGATCCGAAGTCAGTATCCCGGAAACAGCTGAAACCCAATGTGACGGTGAACCAGGAGTCGAGGAAACCAATTTCATTTAGACCAAGAATGGGCGTGAACAGTTTGAGATTGAGAAAACTAACGTCTCTGATCACAAAAACATCTTTGCACAACCATATATACCACAAACTGAGTCAGCAGTCTGTCCAGTTGTCTCCCTGTCTTGGGGCTCCATTCCCAACAATGTGTGCTTCTCTGGCCGTTTTACATTTCCATTTCTCTGGACATGGATGTGAAACCTTTTCTTTGTTTTCTGTTTGCAGTCGTTCTAATGTTTTTTTCTCTTTCAAAGAAGGCTGTGTGTCTATTTCTTATTCAATTGAGAGAAAGGACCTCACAAGAAGATGAACGGGCGGCCTGGACATGTGGGGAAGAACAATCTCTGGGTCAAGGTCTTTACCATCTGGTCATTGGTCAGACAAAACAAGAAGACATTTTCTTTTTGTTGGGGTGTCTTACCATGCACCAGGTTTCTGGTGGAAGTGAAAAGTTCACGGTCAGTAACTATCAATTCGTGATGTCTTGTGACGACAAACAATCCTGCAGGTCTCTTCTCATCGGGAAGAAATTCTGGATCTCTTTGCATGCAACGCGAAACAGTCCAGTTGTGTTGCCCACACCAGGCGTGTACAACAGTTTACAACGTGACCAGCACGCTGGCAAGACGATGTTAAATTTCCTGGAAGATTATATATATATTATTCGGGTCTGGCATGCGCCAATACAAATAGCCTTGGGATTTGAGATCAACACACGCATACATCTTGGGTGACTCGATTGTATGAAAATCCTTGCCCGTTGATTTGTTTTTGCACTAATCTGAAATCTGCAAATGTTTGGAAGATAACGCAGAAAAAATGACAACTAAACCTGAAGGTTTGAGAAAAATAAAATTCTTTGATCATTTGTTTCGAAGAATGTTTTGGCCTCTCTCAAATAAATTTGTTTGTTTCAGTTTTTCTTTTCAAAGCTTTTTTCTTTTCTGTGTCAGGATGAGGCAGGAGAAACAAAAGGCAGCATTTTGTGGTGAAAAAGAAAGTTGCACACAAAACCCTGCGGCTGAGGCCTCCATTGCCTGATCTTGAAATACATTTTCTTCTGATTGTGGTGCACTGCCGACTTTTTTCCCCACATCTGTCTGGTACGAACCAAAAACGCAAATGTCTGGCAGGAGTAGAGTTTTTCATCTGCATTTTTGCATGTTGCGTAAAAACATCTGTTTTTGTGAGAACAAATTCAAAGTGCATCCTCCAGAAAAAGCGACATTCCCTGCTCTCAAGGAAGTGTACTTCAGTACTTATCTTACTCCCCAGTGCGCCGTCTTGATACTTGAACAGAAGGGGGAGGATCCCATGCCATCATTAGCAACTTTGTGTTACATCACTAATTACCAGCATTTGATTGGCTTGAGGGATTAATGAGGATTATCGTTACTCAGTTGAACGGATTGTCATCTTCCAAGGACCAAAAAGGTGGAGGTTTGTTCGTACGAAAGTATATTGATCTACACTGACAAGAATCACAAAGTGTGGTTTTCTAGTTTTGGCAGCTGGTTTCAGAAACCCCGACTGACCAAATTACAAATGAAAAACACACAACACACAAGAAACACACACACGCACACACACAACACACAAACGAAAAAAAGAAGCAAAATGCACACTTTTACAAGACAGTTCGGACTGACTGCGAGAGTCGTGAAATGTTTTTGGAAGTCAAGATCACAAATATGGTTAGATCTAAATGGTAAGGGTGGAAAATAAGAGCGCACTCAATTCTTTTTGAACCAGAGGTGGAAAGTGACTGGTGTAGGTAACACCTCTTCCACCCCAGTTCCAGGGGGTCTGTTGTCATCCCAACAGCTTCATCAAAATAGGTCAAACGGCTTAGAAACTTCAGTTTAAATTTTCTTCAAACTTGCAACAATTAGAAAGGGGAAAATGTGCCGTGGAAGATGAGGTTATTGCATAAGAATGCAATTTTATCGCAGTCAGTATCAAGGGTTTGTGAGAAAGCCACTTTTCAGTTCAGGAATGTTCAGTAGTAACCTGAGCTCTAAATAACAGACGGGTTCAAAGACCCCAGCTTTATAAACGTTTTGGGAGAAATGTAACTTGTCACCATGGGCCGAATGAATCTCATGGCCAATGCCAGATTATGGAAAAGAAATAATGTTTGGTGAACTTCTGTTTGAAAAACTCGCTTGTCTTAAGTTCGGCAAATCCACTTTGAAGGAGTTCTTGTGTGCCCCTGATGGGGGCAACTCATTGCTGACACGCGTTGACGTTAGACATTTCAGTGTTTCGGACAGTGTGTTGCTGCTTCTGCAGGACTTATTCTTGTGCTCTAGATTTGATACATGGAGAGATAAGGATTGAGGATAAAGGACAGAGCGAATCGACATCAGACACAACAGAGATGCTGGAATGAAAGTAACTCACGTGAGGGACAGTGTGAAAGGAGGTGGTTTCACAATGAAAACTGTGGAACTTTTTCTTGTCATTCTGGCAGCGTTTTTCTGCACAGCCCAAGCACAAAACTCAAGTAAGTAAAATTCACAGTACATTGTTAATTGTGCACAAAAACGTGTCACTTTGCGTCTTTCCTCTATCTGTTTTCAAATTTGTGAACTTGTGGGAGTTTCCTTTCAATTGCAAAACTGGCAGTCATAAGTCACAACCAGCAAATTCCTTCCGGTGTCCTGGAGTGGTGAGATTTGATTTGATTTTGTTTTTATTATTTGTTGTTTTTTTCAATTTTTTTTGCTGTACAGAAGAAGTAAAAGAGTTGGGTGCGCGGTGGCTGGGGATAACTGTAAACTGCGAAGCTTTTCTGTGGCTCATATTTGGGAAAGCTTACAAGAGGAAAATGTTTCCAACCTCACAACCCCCCCCCCAACAAAGCCAACTTTTTGCCAAGGTTAGTGGGTGTATTTCACACCGTTGCGCTTTGTTTTGATCTTCTGTCAAGCAGGACGTCAGAGCCAATCATGAATCTGAGAAAACAAATCAGAAGATCTCCTAAAATAAACAAACAAAAAAAAAAAAAAAAAAAAGAAGAAGAAAAAAAACAGAACAGAAAGTCAAAAACAAAACATGCTTTATGGTTCCAGAGGTATCTTTCGCATTTCGGTTGGAAAACGTTCTTCGTTCTCGACAAAACATATTGAATGGTAATGAGAGCCCATAGGTGTAGAGCACTTGCATTACGCCTCAAAGGGAAGAATTATTCATAAAATCACATCGTCTCTGTTTGTCATAACGGTACATGTTCCCACAGCAAAGCTCATAAGGAGATGTGATTGGTTTGGTCAATTTGTCGGCACAGAAAATATATATCTACGCACAATTCATACCGGTAGTTTTATAGTTCGAGCAGAATTTGATGTTCTTCAGGTATTTCAATTTCGAGTTTGCCAAAGCACGTTTCTGGGAAGTCCTTGCACTGCAGTCACTGCAAGTGACATACATGTGCCACGTGGACCAAGCGAACAGCCAGTGTTTAGGAAAATACACCGTTTACTGCTGCAGCTTGGTCAAAACTAGGGAGGGGAACATCACCTTTTGGGAGGGTGGCGGAAAGGTGGCTGGAACAAAGGGACAGGCACGGACAGGACAGGGATAAGAGCACAACAGGCATGAGTTGTCGTGAAGTCCCGAGTTCCACTCATGATGATCTCGTGGCATTTCAGATATATACCTGCCAGGTGTCCATTTGGGGTCCACGTTTGACCTCAAATTCGACCTCAAGACACCACCACCTGGTGTTTTTCTCTTGTCAAAATCTCACAAAACATCAGGATCTTTTGCCAGGGAATGACGAGTCAAGCACACATCGTTTCATCGTTTGTTGTTGCTTATTGCGATAAAACCAGGATTGCATTGCAGAGGAAACATGAAAGTGAAATTTTACTCCAGAATTGTTTCTTTGACAGCACCCAAAACTGTCCGCAGCAAGTCTCTTGCGTCACACCACAACCACAGGGTCTCAGTAGCAATTTTAGAAGTTCACTGCACATTGGACTTACATATACATTGCACAATCCTTTCTTGCTCCTTCTCCTGTGTGATTCTGTGGACAGGCCAAAAAGTCTGACAGAGAGAGAGAGAGAGAAAAGGAGAGAGAGAGTGTGTGTGTGTGTGTTGAAATTCACAGTTATCGACTTCCCAACTTCACGCACTTTGTAACGTAGAATCTACTTTTAACTTTGGGGCAATACTGCAGACAGCCCTCAGGTTTCACCAAATTAGAATCTACTGGACGGTTAACTTACAAGTGCTTGTTTGTTGCTGCAATTCGAACACCTTTCGACTTGTGAGATTTCGAACTCGGTGATTCTATTTCTCAGTGCAAAAAAGCGAAGCTGCAAGTGCAATGCACAGAAGCTGGAAGAGTTACAACTTGTGGGGTCTGTGTGATTAGAGTCGACCAAGGTCCCAACCGCATGACCTGTTTCTGCTACATTTTGGTTTATTTTTCTCGTCTTTCAGTCGCTTCTGAGCGTTGTTTTCTTTATCAACAGGTCCAATGTTTATTTTTCAGTCCCATTGCATGTGCTTCTGAAATCCGTTTTGGAGGTTATCTTCCAGTTTAATTGACCACATTTAAATCCAGTGCGCCTGCTTAATGTGTGTTACCTGAAGCATCCCTGAATTACTAACTGGCGGTGAATTTCAACACCAGATTCGTGTCCCGAGGAAAAATACAAGACCATTTTACACTTGCAAGTTGACACCTTGCAAAGAGACAGAAATGCAAAGGAAGAGAACTGTACCGCTCTCGTTTTCGTTTCGACAGAACAACCTGTTTCACAAAATTGAAGCCCAAGCGGAACGAACATTTGTCCCCAAACCTTTGTTGCTCTCTTTTTGTTCGTGTGACTTGGGGAGGGACTTAACAAGAACGTTGGCTTTGTGAAACACCCAGGGGGATAATGTTAGAAGTGATCGAGCCTGCAGTCACAAACTTACACTTCATTCATTCTTTCCATAAATTTTCTGGCATTTTTTCCGCATCTGCCAGCGCGACTGTCTTTCATTTTGGTTTAAGACATTTGAAGCCAATACGATTCGAGGTGTAAAGAAACCCCACTTTTTTGGTTAACTTTTCGTTGTTTTGGAAGAACAAAAAGTCACTGACTGGGAGAATGGGCCCTCGATGGAAATCCTGGAACTGAGCCTCTGCATACCAATTTATACATTCACTCAACCAACGTTGACGACAAGTATATACGATGGCAGATTGGTGGAATTTGCTCCTTTCTGAAAAAAGAACAAACTGGTGCACAGTGCACACTTGTGCTTTTCATCAGGATATTTTTCAGCAACTTCCTTGACCTTGTCAACATGCTGAAGTTTGACTCAAACATTATGGACTTTGTGATCAACCGGACTACGGAAAACGTGTTGTCAAGGAAAGTCATCTGCCACTGTTGATCTCTTCTTTTTGAAAGGGACACAAAACAATTTGCGGTTGACAAAATTCCAGTTTGCGCATCTTGCCTGTGTGGCGATATGAGATGACCAGCTCACCCAAGAATAAATGTTATACATATATGTGCGCGGGACCTTGACCGTCATCCAAGATTATTAAAGATGGTCAAGCAAACCACTCAAGAGTGAGCTGTCTGAGTCAGATTACCCACAACCTATCGACACATAGATGACACGAGGGTTGCTTTTTGGTGTCTCTCAGAGACATTTGGAGATTTCCCTCACAAAAGACATTGGCCATGCATAAAAAGATGAGTTGTACCTGTACATGTGTTGTACATGTAGATCCTCTTTGAATTCAATTATTTTCACCAAAAGAGAATGTTTCCGCGTCCAGTGAACTTCATAAATTCCTGCAAAACTAAAAACACTCATTGCTCTGACAGAGTTTTGTTTGACCAATTTTGCTGATGTTCGTGATTTTGGCAAAGAACCTGAAAACCAGATGGCGATCTTCAGTTCTTTTGACGTCTGCACAAATTCAGGGCCTGGGTCTGTTGAAGGTGACTGGTAGTGAAGCAATGCATTTAGAAGTGTTGCATCCTTTGGCGGTGCACGGTGTCTACTTGACCGAAAATCATCACCAAGATGCTCAGGCTTGACGTCTGTCTAACTTATAGCCTGTTGCTTGTGTGACTCCTCTGAAAAAGTTCTGAACTCAACCAGACATTGTATAGGTTTCTTTTCCCGAACGGTAAATCTTTGCTTCAGTTCAGCCTGGATTGTGTCAGCGAAAACTGCGTGATTGGCAGCATGAAACTTGAAACCACATTGGTGCTTTGTGACGGGTGATTGAAAGAAAAACCGGTTGAAAGGCTGATAAATAACAAGGAATTAGGCTTCCTAAAATGTCTCCGGAGCCAAAGTCAGTTCTGAAGAGACCATCATCTCTTGGAACTCTAATTGCTCATTGGTTTTAGACAGCTTCTCGTTCTTGCCTTTTCACAAATAAAATAGTTCCCCCCCCCAAAAGAAGGTTCGAGGCCCCTGTCCCACCCTCAGGCTCCGTCCACACAGGACGCGACGCGCGAGAGGTGCGCGAAGCAATGGAATTGTATCCACACAGGATGTGATGCATGCGCGCATGATGTCTGATGCAATTTTAGATATTGTGATGTCACAATACAGAATTCCCAGGCTTTCTCTTCTGTCATGCACCTGCCATTTTGTGCATTCTGTATTTTCATTGAAAAATCTGCATCAATTGGTGTGATGTCAGTCACTCTGCCTGAATCTTTTGATGAATCTGCTTTTGTTGATGATGTTAGCAATCACCCAGAGCTGTATGGACTTCTTGAGAGGACATATAAACTGGAGGAAAAGGTTTGTAGTATGTGACATAACTGGCACCAAAAAGTATGAAACTTATGAAACTTCACAAGAAAAATTGTCTTTTTGTATAATATAGAATTTGATCTTTTTGTGCTCCAGATCAATGACTGGCAACTTTGGGCCTGGCCATGCAAATGCTGAGGTTTCCCAGGATGCTGTGACTGCTGCCCCTGAGTGTGATGTGGCTGAAGATGACAGTGATGAAGAATCCATTCCCCTTTCGCAACTACAATATAAGAAAATTTTGGAAGATCAGAAACAATTGGCAGGTATGTAATAAAAAGAAAAACAAGAAAAAAAAAGTGTCAATGCTCATTTAGAGTTAATTGCAATCACAGATGCAGACATACTGCTCATTCACACTCTTGCAGTAATTGGCCAATTTATCAATCAGACTTAATTGCTATTGAGTTATTCCTGGTCCCTTTTCAAAGTCTCAGGCTTCAACATCTGGACATGGCAGTGAAGACAAGAGACCTCCTAAAAATGACCCCTTCAAGAAGCATGTAACTCTATGTTTCACATGGAACAAGATAGGTGATTTGAGTGTTTGATGTCTGCTCTGGAAATGCAGCAGCATCAAATGCAGCAAAATATTGATGTTGATCCAGAAGTTGATGCATTTGTCAATGGAATTGCATTCTCTCTCCAGAAAAGCTCCGGTCAGCAGAGAGAGCATCTTTTTGCTGACATATAGGCACTTATTTATGACATACTGTACCCTAAAAGGATTACTGCTCCCAGGCCTAGAGAAAGGGCTGTAGGAGCTGAACTACATCTTGGGTCATTCCATCCCCCAAGGCCAGTCACTGCACCTAGTGCTCCAAGTGTGCATGGAGATGGTGCTGCATTTTCTTTATGGGGTATGCCACAAAGTGCCCCCCTCCCACTTTCCAAATGGATGGGTCTGGAGAGATGACTCACAACATTCCATTTTCCAAAATATGAATTTTTCCTGAAAGAGCATGGCACAAATTTCATGTGCAGAAAAGGAATAAATTCTGGAAGTTTTTACAATACCTTGTTTGTATTCCATCCTTTGCAGTGCAATTGCATTTGGTGACTCATTGGTCAGGCAAGTCTGTTACACATGTGCTTTTGTCTTGCCAAGGTATGTAGCCTTCTGCAGAATGGAAGTAAGTCGCAAACAGGTTGCATGTTTGTCTGGCCTCTTGTCCAGTGTGGTACCCTGGTAAAGGCAGGATTGGGATAAGTCCAGCATCATCTTCATGCTTCTTGGCAAACTTCTGTTCCTTTCTTTCATGCCTTTCATTTTCCAACTCTGCATTCAGCTTGGCCTCCATTGACTGGACCAGGGGGTCATTGGGCTTGGCCAAGAAGTTGTGCAGCACACATGCTGCCTTCACCAGTGAACTTGCAATGTCAGGTGACAATACCATTCATCCCATCAGGAAATGGAATCACTGGGTGAGAATAGGAGGGTTTTCCAATTGCAATCAAAAAAATTACATCTACTCACACAATCAATTAATCAGCAATTAATTATCAAATTGACTCAATTGCCCTGAGTGATTAATTGATTAATTAATTGGAGTGCATTCAAATTGCAATTACCTGAGAAAGACAGCTAGATGTTCCTCTGCACTGATACATTTTCTCCAGTTTGTTGTCTGTTTTGAAATATTTTTGTGTCTCTTCAATATGTTCAAAAGTTCAAAAAAATTGTTCAGCAGCATCCTGAAGTACCTATAGAAGTGATCAGGATACATCTTCAGCTCTTACACTTAGCTGTGAAACTCCCTGCAACCAGGTTCACCTCTAATCTGGTTCATGGGGTGTACCCACCACATCCTTTTTGGATGACTTTCATTGTCTTGCAAGAAAAACATCTCAAAGATCAATGACACAAGAAGGAAAATGCACTGCCTCTTCAAATCAACTTGTGAAATCCTTCTCCTATTCTGGACCCTCCTGCAAAAGTGCTGAAATCTATGAAACTTCATTTTTGTGACAGCTGAACACAATGTAAACAAAGGTGTTGTCTGCTGCCTACACACACTAAAATAGGGTCTGACCCCAATTCTGACATATGACATTGCATTGTGCATGATGTGTCACTTCCTGTGTGGATACACCATGTTGTTATTAATGAAATTCTATGTTGCGCACTGCGCGTGGACCTTTGCGCGCTTGGCGCGCGTCGCTCACCGCGTCCTGTGTGGACGGAGCCTCAATCTTTGCTATTTTTAGCCAATAATCACGAGAAGGGAATTTTATGGTGCTTCCAGATGGGCCCCGGAATTCCAGAGTCATACCTGAAGGACGTGTTTGTGCTGTGTGTTTTGTACGCGTTTTTATTGTTTTCATTTTTCTTTTTGACGACTGACTTGGGAAATATTCCCAAATGCAAAAACAGCAACACTGGGCTTCCAGAGTCCCCACTGCCTCCAAGATTGGTTTGTGATGAGGTTTTTTCAAAGGACTTTTTGAGATCGTCTTTGCAGAAAAGGGAAGACAAAGAGCTGAAATGTACACCCACATCTGAGTTGGGCCCAAATAAAATTCCAGAAATGGTACATGGATCTAGTGTCAGGGAAATTCTTCCTTGCTCACGGACACTCCTACCCTTCACTCTGTTACACTTGCTGCCTGCAGCCGACGCCCTGCATTAAATATCAGTCTTTTCGTTTTATTCCGAGTGATTTCGTGGATTTCCAAGAAAGGCACCTCCATTTTTTTCTTGAGGGGCTCTTGAACGCATTCCTGTTCAAGGCAAACAGATGTCTCAAACAGGGGGGTGAGAGTTGACAGCGAAAGATGAAGAGCCACGCTGTTTTGACATCGATGTTTGCCAAGGGCTTGACAAAACTGAAGAAGCCTAAATTTCTTAAACTGATTTGCCTCTCTTTTCTGTCTCCTTCGCAACAGCTGCGTTAACATGTAACTAACACGGAAGAGAACATTACATTGACAGTAATGCTCGAAATTCCCCCGCCCCTTGCTTGAAACCTAATTCCCCCCCCCCCATATATAACCTGGCCAGATGCTTTTCAACATCAGGGATCCGCAGGAGTAAATGCGTGCATGACAAGACCAATGACCATTCATTTTCCATGTTTTGAGATCTGTTTTGCATCAATTAGATTCCTGTTTTGTGATTAATGAAAAATGCAGCACAACACCTGATCGTGCAAACAGTGGATCTTCAAGTAAATTGTCAACTGAGAACATTGTCAGCACCACCCAAATGTTCCTTGACGATGCGAATTTGCCGTGGAATTTGTTTCTGCACACACATATGCGCACAATTTGTGTGAATTTTACTGCGCGAAATGTTCCCCAAAAAGACGAAAAGACCTGCTAGGTAGATGTTCGGACAACAGGAAACAAAATTGGTTCTTTGTTCCAATCGTAATGAATGTTTCTTTTTTATTTCTGAATGAAGGAACGAAACAGCCATGGTGCTGCATCTTTCAGAATTTGTTGAGAAAGCAAGCTATCTCGTCGGCTAAAATTTCCTTTTGTTAAAAGTCCTCACTTGTGCCAAAGTTGTCGATTTTGTGTACAAGCCAGTCACTCTGAATTGTACACTGACCTGAAGTCATCACTCATTATCTAAGTATTTTTCCAAAGGCAAAACTTTTCTGTCTCGAGCAAAATTTGTCCATACATGGGACCAAGACGCTCGCAACCATACCTGTGTAAAGGTATGTCGTCGTAACATTTTGGTTACGAGATCAAAGAAGGATCGCCGCAGGTGAAGATGTACCTGCTTGGCTGCAGCAGTTGGACAATAGCATCTTCACCAACAACACAAGTGTGATTTTCAACGTTTCCAGAACATATTTTTGCATATGAAGGCAAGGCAAAGATGGCAAAGCGAACAAAAGGAAAAACAAAACAACAACAACAAAAAACAACAACAACAACAAACAAAACGTTATGTGCTGCGTATATGAAAGTAACTTTCTTGGGTTTTTCCGAGGAACAATTAAACTGTTGTTGCATTTCTAATTTCCAAAAAACAGGCAACTCTGACAGTCAGGCTTGTTTTGCTTTGGTGTTGATCGGGTGCTACAGATCTATCAGACAGTTACGAAATACCAAAATGTTGACTTAGATCGAGAACAAATGGCCTGGAAACGGGATCAAAGCCAAAACGTCACCGTGGCGGACTCATCGGTCAGGCAGAACACTTCACTTGGGGGGGGATTGTTTCTCCCTGCTGTTTCACAACAGCTCACACTCAACTCTGAAAGGTTTTGAGCAAGGGCAAGCCGGCCCTTTTGGATCCGCCATTCAATGCACTTTTGTCAATGATCAGGTCAAGAAGAAAGCCTTGAGAAAGTTACACAAAGGTACGACGGCACATTAACATAACGCACAGCATAAAAATGTTCCAAGACAAGTTGAAGCACTTTTCTTCCACAAAACTTCGTTTGGTAATGGCCCCTGGATCTGAGTTGCCGAAGACATTTTTGGTCTTGGAAATAAAAATCCCAAATGCAGTTGACATCCCAGTCTTTTCCTGATTTGAACAGGTTGCACAGCTTGACGTGGACAGAAGATCAGCATTCCGCAAATCATGTGGGCAGCCCTACGAGGACCCAGAATTCGCGGACATTGTCCACTTTTTAATGACAAAGAAATGCTGGTGAAACAGAAAGGGGTTTTTTTTTTTCAAGACACATGTCACCAAAACAAAAACAAAAAAGTGTTTTTGTTTCCAAACGGGCAATGTTTGCATTTCCCCTCTTCAAACCCCGATGTTGTCGTGAAAAATTTCGCTTGGTGGAACAGACTCACCATCGTTTGGGACCAGTGTCAAGCACTTGCAGGTACGGTAGTCTGACCCTGTGGTTAGAGCACCCCCCCTCAAACACTGACCCAGAGTCATGATTTGCCACGGTTTCACGGCCTCCTTATGACTGTCTGACGATGGGTGTTGGCACTTGAAAGCGCTTTCCATAGAAAAATGTGCTCAGTACTCTCTGGCACTTTTACCCTGGAAAACGTCGAAAGTTCGCATGATTTTCAGATCCCCCCTTCTCCAGCAGACCATGGAGTGCTGGGGAAGTCCGAAAGTGATAAGGAGGTCGGAATTCGGGGGGGGGGAGGGCTGGCACAGGCATGCCAGTTTTGTTCCTGCAATCCTCATTTGGGCATGTTTTTTTGTACTTACAGCGTGTTCCCCGTGTCCGCAGGACAACTTCTTTCAGTGTGACAACTGCAACTGCATTCCAGCTTCTTGGCGCTGTGATCATGAGGATGACTGTGGAGATGCATCGGACGAACCATCCAACTGCAGTGAGTTCCAATCCATAATTCAGAGGATTTAGCAATGAGCATAACCAAAAGCTTTGTGGTGCTTTTGACACAAAAAACTCAGGGACATAAAGCCTTTGTTACCTCCCCACCCAAATTGCCACCACCACCCCCCAGGCTGGACACAAAAAAGACAAAAAGCAAGGACCTTTGGGCCACCGCCCCTCAAAAGTGACACAACTCCCCAAATGTGCCACTTCCAACAGATTTGCCGTCCCGAAGCAGGGCAACACGGACTTGGCCTCTGTGGCCAATTTCTGCATGCAGTTTTTTTAGGCCTATGTTACCTGAGTACAAGAAGTGTCACCAAACCACTTGCTCAACTGAGGCACGCACTGCTACACGGGCCGATTGCGTTCCGCGCACCTTCCTTGCGTCAACCAGAAAGTCATCAGAACAACAGGCAGGTGGCGTCTTGGACAAATCTGGGTTTATTTGACATGTGAAAATGGACGTATTTGTACAAATATATTTCAGATTTCACAACCTGCTCTGGAGCTCAGTTTGGGTGCAACAATGGCAGGTGTCTGCCTCAAAGCTGGGTTTGTGATGGAATGGACGATTGCGGTGACAACACCGACGAAAACGCTTGCGGTAAGTGGAGCGGAAACCCAAAAACTATGAATTCACCACGTGAAGAGCGGGGATTGAATTTAGTGAATTGATTTGATCAGATTGCAATCAGGTGAATTTATATAGATCTGTATCTGTGAAGCTGATAGGGGATCTGGATCCAATCTACGTGTGTTCAGGAACGTTCGAAAATGAGGAGGGGGCACAACTCGAGAATGTAAGGATGGTGGTTCACCCTTCCCTGCTCACTTTTCACTGTGGCACTGCAGTCATAAATGCGGAAAAAGCTCGTGGAAAAAAAAAAAAAAACTCGTTCACTTTTGTGCTCCACACGTATATATACATCCAAATCTTATTTGTAGTGTGCCACCCCATAGACTTTTCCACTTCGACCACATCTTACGGATGTGCCGCCCTTTTTCTCTGAAGTGTCCCTGTATTGCACAATCACCAGCAGGCAGATTTCATGATTTGACCTTTGTGGTTGTATCGTTGGTCTCTTTTGCTTTCGAAATAGGAAGGGGAAGTGTGCAACAGCGAAGAATCCACAGACACTTTCAATACTGGACAGTGTCCTCTCCCCCGGGGGGGGGGGGGCGCTGAAGTCATGAATGGTTGTCATTGACCAACAACACTCTGAACTCTTGTCCCCTCCCTCTGGTAGAATTTTCTGGTTATTTGCAGAATGTGTTGGGGCAACTGCTGCGCAGTGACTCAACTTCCAACGGGCAGAAGATTCAGAAACGAGCCAGTCCTACATCCCATCCCCCATGTGACGCTTGAGGTTCATGGGCGACCTTCTTTTGCGATGTTAAAACATTGAGAATATACGCTTTCCTTCGTTGTAGGGAGATACACTTGTGCACCACACCAGTGGCCCTGTCCGCAGAGTGGAGACTGCATAGATGTCAATCAAGTCTGTGATAACACGAACAACTGTCCAAATGGAGAGGACGAAGGAGTTACTTGTGGTACGGCATCAGTTGAAGTTCTGTGTCTGAAAGGAGATGCTTTTCATTGACAGCAGTTGTACTGATAGTTTACCATATTCTCTTTCTACCGAGGTGATGAACTTGGGCTTTCTAGCTTTCGCTCGTGTTTTGCAGGAGGGCAGAATTGCGGTCGGTTGTTCTGCCAGCACAACTGCCACCCGACCCCTGCAGGCGGCCAGTGCACGTGCAGCCTGGGCTACCGACTTAACGAGGCTGACAACCGGACCTGTGTTGGTGCGTGTTTTGAAAGAAAGAAAGAAAGAAAGAGAAAAAAAAAGAAAGCAAGATAAGGCCGCTCTGTTGAAATGTGAGTTTTCAGGCAGTGCACCGTAAAGCAGAGCGCTGATCTGAGTCGCACTGCCGTTGTTGTTGTGGTCCTCGTCCTTGTTGTAGACAGCACCAGAACACTTATATACTCCCATCCACAATCATGCATTGCATTGCTCACGTGACCGCTCAACTCTAGCATGGATGGGCGCGCGACCTCGACGCTGACATGCGCCTTTGTTTCAGGGTGCATCAACTTAAAACTTTTCAGAAATTGACAAAAGTGAGAGAAAAGAAATGTGGAAGATTTACCTACTTGTCTGTCTTTCTTTCCCTTTCCTGCTTTTGTTCAGGGTGAAATGAGCGGCAGTTGCTGAGACTTTGTGGTGTTTTTGCAGACTTCGACCAGTGCTCGGTGTGGGGAGCGTGTGACCAGATGTGCCAAGATGGCGTGGGAACGTACACTTGTTCATGCAACACCGGCTACACTATCCAGGGAACGCGAACCTGCAAAGTCAGCACAGGTAGGCGACATGCCACTTGCACATCTTGTTGATATTTTGGTTTTGGTCTGTTTCACAATTTTTGGCCGGTTGTGAGAAATAGTATTCATGATTTCCAGGTTCCGTGAATGTGTACATGTTGCGGAATGGCTCTTTGTGGAGTGTGCCAGCTGGTGGAGGTTCCGCGCGAAGAGTGACTTCTGTTTCCGCCAAGGCCTTTGACTACCACTACACCAAAATGAAGGTCTACTGGGTCGACGACGCGAACAACAAGGTTTCGATGTGATACTCTACAGCTCAAATTCCAAGTCCTTTGTGCCAGTCCCTTTACGTTCTGAGACTGGGACACTACACCGTCCAGGCTGTTGTTGT
>JAAUYG010003835.1_pt1 | contig 15803 bp, 6 predicted proteins | sample 7278091 | NCBI WGS metagenome assembly JAAUYG01 (sample SAMN14350201, study PRJNA611818) | marine sediment metagenome | isolation source: surface marine sediment (0.6m) | place: French Polynesia: Moorea | collected 2018-08 | reverse complement strand
CTAACAAATTTAACTATTTAAATAAAAAAAAGTTTACATTGTCCATAACAGTAAAACCTACAGGTATTTTGCAAAATGAAATTGCATAAAACTTGAGGCGAACACAATGTGTGCCTCCCCCAAGGCAGGCTTCATGTCACAACTTCCTATCACAAGTTTACAACCTTGGCACTAAATGTTCCGGAAGGCTAAGTTTACAACCTTGGCACTAAATGTTCCGGAAGGCTACAAGTATGATGTAGAGTAGGTTACACTGAATGCGGATTGGGTAGTTACCTACATGTAACAACACGGGATACTTACATGTACATTTAGACATGCTACGGTATGCTTTTCCAGCTAATATTCTAATATTTTCCGTGTTATCAGTGTTACACATGTATATGCCACTGTGCATTTTGGGTTTCCATTGTATCTGGACCTGTATACATGGTATACAACATGTACATAGCACATGCTGTTCATTATTGAAAGAAAGAGCACTTTGTGCAGACACATTTATACCAAGATCCACATAAAAAACATAAAAGAGATCCTCCAAGCACAGGAAATAAACAGGAAAAAACAAATTGCCATGATGTCCTTCTTCATTCTCCTCCAGCCAGACTTAGCAGAAAACATGCTTTAAAAGAATATATTTTCTTGCACCATTAGGATGTGACTAGTTTCGAACTCCAAGTTAAGAGTCAGTTATCAACAACAAAGGATGATATTAAGTAAATAAAAACAGCTCAATTTCTTGTTACCACAGTTCTAGTTACCAGTACATACACTATCACATATAGAGCAGCTTTGCCATATCGAAAAGGCTTTTGCCGGTCGCAGCACACAAGAACCACATCTGATTGGCTGCTGCTAAATCACGTGGCACTTTGCCCAGAGCTACATCTCCCACGATTTGACAGCGTCGCAGGTCCAGCCAAATCTGAAAGGCTTGCAGACGATTTTCCGCCAGCGTAAGCGATTTAATCTCCTCTTCTTGTGGACCCCACAAGATCGACTCTAGAAGAACCTTGGCCTGAATAAATGCCTGCAGTGTCCCTTCCTGCAAGATACGCACAAATTTTTGCAGTCCTTTGGAATATTTCGTGCGTAGCGGAATTTCTGAAGGGTTGCCTTTTGGGTCTCCTTTAAGTTTCAGTAGTAGGAACAATAGCTTTGCGACCTCCATACAAACAAGGTTCCAGTTCTCAGCCATGTCTGGGGCAGCGTTTTCCGTAGTCTCTCCAATAATACCGGACTCGTACACTACAGATGGAATGACTAGAAGCGGGTAGCGATACTCCGACACGGAAGAGCATTCCTGTGGCATTGTTGCTATGGTGATGTCCTTTTCGAAATTGAAACCGATCAAGGAGAGTTTTTGATCGACAGTTTCCAGCACGACAGACATGACCTGACTGAGCCAGTGACACATGGTCTTTTCATACTCGGTCAGATCCGAGCTGAAGAGTAGATCCAGATCTGCCAGAGCTCGCTCCAGACTGACCACAGCGCTGAGGGACAGTACAGCCACGTTGGTCTCCGTTAGGGAGAATGTCTGCTTCACTCCAGACATATCGCCGCAATCCGGAAAGTAGCGGCCGGGAATCCGGTCCATGAACATCATAGACGGTGCGATGGAGTTGGGCGCGGGAGATTCCACCAGATCAGGTGACAACTTTCTCCTGGAGATCTGCAAAGATACAGTACATCATTACCAGGATTAGACCACATTACCTGAATTAAAAATATAAGAAAAGCAAATATATTTAGTGATCCTAAAATGTATCAAACAACTGACAATTTTTGCCATTACAAATGTACCAGTAATTTTTACACCAAATTAGATATTATTCCAAACAGCTGTTTTTGCAAATATAAAGCTACATGTACTCAGTTAAGATTTTTTGGTCCTGCCTGGTATATAATTATGACAGATCATACATTACATAAACCAGCAAGCCACTGAGTGACTCCCACTAGTAATATCAACCTGGAAGGAATTTAGGCTTCACATTTGTGATATAGCAGTAGCCCAAAAAGAATATCACATCATCATTCATAAAAGTTATTTTCAATGTTTATCAACAAACGACACCTTAAGTTTCCTATAGCACAAACTATTTTGCAGGGTTGAGTGACCCCAAATCTGTCCTGCACACATTTATATCTGACAGACAATGAATACCCCCCCCCCCCCCCTTCCTTCTGCCTGCGCCTGCCCCAATGTTTAGTCTGCTCCAGGAAGGAAAACACAAGAGGAGAACTCTGACATTTTCATCAGGAGGCTGTCTGTATTATAGGATCCCTAGTAATTCCTGGGGGAGCATTTGATACAGATGATCCAGTATACCTTATCCTGGAGTTACATAAACAGGGATCATGCAGCTTTCAGGCATCCAGATGAGAGAGGAGAGCTCTTCAATCTGGGGAGCTTCTCCATGAGGTATAGGTCAGAGAGAATAGTGAGAGGAGGAATTAATTTCTGTCTGTCAAATCAGAAGGTTTAAGGGCCCAGGGGGTTGCTTAATGAATAATTACTGCTCAGATGAGGCATTTTCTGATAACCTACAGTTTAGGTTGTAAGGGTTTACATGGTTTATACAAACAGTAGATTACCACCGACCACCCACAGGGCCTGCTAATACTGGTATTAATGGTGAGATGGTTTTATTTGTGTGGTGGTTTTGATTTTAAGATTTCATGGGACTGAAACTGTTGTTTTTAACAATACTGTCCGAAGAGCACTTTATTCTGAGAGGGTCACAAACTGACGTTCCAGTGCATACATGTATGTCCTGGCTATGAATATTCATGTGTTGGCCATAATAGGTCAGTATTTGAGTACAGTGGTCTCTGCATTTTTGAATTCCCTCCATAACACTGCCTTCAAGTTCAACTCAAAAGTTCTACTGAACTATCACGGATCACACTTGGCCTTTTTTTTACATACAGATTTGGTATTCACAAACCCACTCGGTGACACTATTCTTCCCATTTAGCAGGTTTAGGGGGTGTTTACACTGAATGTAAGGCTGCTGGACAGACTTGACTGAGAATGCTGCCCACCTCACACCACCCTGAGGGAAACCTGGGGATTCCCATACTAGTACATGTAGTACTCATAGTGGCAAATCTAGAAACGTTTACTTTTCTACTTTTTTAAACCCATTAACCAGAATTCTTTTTCAACTACACGCACTGTCGAATTAGTGTCATAGTTAATGTTTTTGTATACCATTATTAACACACAGGGCATGTATGTATTGTTTAATCAATTTCCGAACTGTGGGTATCAGAAAATGTTTAATGTTTGAAGCTTTTTCACAGATTCACAGGCTTACCACATGTACCCATGTGCATGGTCAAATTTCATGCCTACCAAGAAGACTACCCATGCAGCCAGTCCATTGACTGGAATCTGCGTCTTTATAGGTACATGTACAGGTAGCATGTATTCTGTATTCATGTTATAACATCAAAAGTGTTCCTAGGTAGTTAGCCTCCTTCAAAGGCAATGCCTACAGGCGAGCACAATCTTTGAAGCTGTCAGCAAAAGATTTGAATCAGGCTATCAAACCATGAAAGACAATGATAAGAACACATAAGGATATCCCCTTGGCAGCCTAACTGCACTATCTGACATTTGGATCTGATTCAAGGCTAGTTTAGCTTACCGCCAGCAGACAGTCGCGGGGTTTGAGTTTCAGGTTCTTGGCCGGATAGAAACTGACACCGGCAGGCATGGTGTGCATCGGCTGGCGTCCCCTCAGGGTGAAATCTGTCCAGCTGAGATCAGAGCGAAACTCGGCCTTACTGGGAACAAACTGGGCCAGGATCTCCTTTGATAATGCCACCAATGTTTGGACATTCAGCATGCTGAGTTTGACGAAACCATCTCGTACGCAGAGCGCGGGACGATCCTTCTGTAGCGAGACTTCCGTGTTCGCATACAGCATGAAGTAGTGATCCGGGTTGCTAAGGGAAGCCTCCAATGCTGCCTTGCGGCCGAGAATTCTTGGTGCCGGTTTCGGTTTCCCGTTGAGGATTTCCGAGGAGTCTACAGGTTTCAGGTATTCCTCACTGGGATGGCGATGTATGGGAGACACCCCAACAGATAATCCATGGTGTGTCCTGGTCTTGGTGGCGCCGTCTCCTAAGTTGCTATATATAGCGTCTTCGTCTATATCTTCATATGCCTCCCGGTCCATGCCAACAGTTGCTATGGTAACAACTGGGGTAACAATGCGATCCGCTGTGTCACCGTCCAGGGAAACCATTTCGTAGACGTTCTCGTCATCCAAGATGGCGGACTTCCTGGACTTGCGCGATGTGTCTGGAGTGACCGTGGTGGCGCCACTGTCCGGCGGATTGGGAGGAGGAGGCAGGGCTCGATTGAAAAATTTGCTGGACCTTCTTTCAGGTGCCTGCCGAGACTTTTTATCTGAAGAAACAAGAGCAAGTGATTTGAAATAACTGATTCAGTAATTTGGTAACTGTTGCAAGATTCTGATCTTGTAACAGACTTCAACACATGCACACGATTCTGATATTGTAACAATGACCAAGTTGCCGATATTGACAGCAGATACAGCTAATTTTTTTCTTAAAATGTGCTCTACCACTGGAGTACTGGTACATGTACCTTTATTTTCAATTTCTGATGTGGCTACATGTACTATAGTTTACTTTTATAATACATCTCATCATTATTTGGTGCAAAATATTTCACCAACTAATGAACTTCAGTTCAAATGAATTCCCTCATGTTCCATGATTTATCTGATGTACATACATGTATATGTAGAAACATAGTGCCTTGACTGTAGTAATACAACACAAAACAGCTTGTTCACAGAACAATGAAGAATGCTTAGAAATAGTTTTCGTTTTGCTGGGTTATTTTATCCAGGCGAACAAAAAAGAGCACTTGTTAAAAGTATTTGCCTGTCTGCATGCCTTGTTATGCCTTCAAGCTTCTGCAGACAGCAGTAACACGTGCCAGGCTGCAGTAAAGATAGCCTCTGTTTGCACGGTGCATTTTAATGTATTCTGTGCAAAACTGTGCAGAAACCTGGCTCCGTCATCTAATTTTCAGTTGATGAGCACCAAGCCTGTATAGGACAGATCGGGGTGGCACCCGGTAACTGTGCATTTCATGGCACTTCAACACATGCATGTGTATAGTAGGTATAACAACAAACCACCTTGGAGCTGTTATCACCAGGATACCATCCTCTCTTCCCCTATAGTTGACAACAGGCACTTTCCTAGCCACAACAGAAGCTAAAAGCTTCCCTGTGCAATGCACCCATACTGCACCTGGATGAATGCATGAAGGGGGAAAAGGATTTTCTCCCATCTGACCTCCCAATATTGCCACTGATAAGTCAACAATAGGTTCTTTCAACCCAGGTGTGGAAGTTAGCTTATCAGAGAGTGTGCCAAAACAAATTTACTGGACAGGTTGGGTATTGTAGAGGCCTGGTAAGAAACTCCGAGCCCTGGCATCTTAAAGAAGGCCATGGCAGTCAGTGAATATTATGTCATGCTGTTATAATAAGATACAATATCAAGTCTTGGCTAGCACTAGGAAATTTCCCTGGTTAGCCACCGTGGCTAAAGGATCACTTTTCTTTTAGCCACAAATAAGTTTGTTGAGCCACAAAATATGTTTATAAAAGGCATCAACAGTATAAAATTTGGATAACAAGATTCGATCTGAACAACATGCATTTTTCTACATGTATTTAGCTAATTTGCTGTTAGCCATTCAAATAACCTAAATGACAACTATCATATATACTGGTATTAGTATTGATACATGTAAACTTCTGGTACATACAACATATGAGGTAAAAGTTAAGGTTTTAGCCACTTTGGCCAAAAGCAAACCAATTCGTTTAGCCACATGGAAATTCTTTTACCATTTGGCTATGTGACTAATAGGTAGTGCTAGCCCAGCAAGATGTTTAGTATGTGACCACTTACACCTCGTAATGACAGTCACAGTGTCACTGTTCGTTTCTTTATTGTATCCACTGACTGCTTGCTTATGATAATTTTCAATTGTATATTTTATATATGCATGTATATTTTATTCCTGGTTACCTCACTTGATATGTGTCTACTAGTATTTATTTGTTCATTATTTGCACCTCATTTATTTGTCTACTTATAAGAACAGTCAATGAGTCTTAGTAGTTAATTCTATTTGTATATGTTATTTATATACCATTGTTTACATGAATTATACAATTTGAAAATAAGGCTACTACTACTACTACTACTACTACTACTACTACTACTACTGCTATTAGTTACTACTACTAACGGGAACATGATTATTTCAGAGCTAGAAGCAATTATACATGAGGCTTACCAAGGTTGTTTTCAATAATTTCCAGGTCAATCTTTATCCCCTCAGAGACGGTCTTGTTCCTTGCGTGTTTTGACACAGAGTCCATGTTTCTTCGCTTGAAAACCATGTCATCTGACGTCTGAAAAATTACATATACATGTATTTACCAATCACTTTGGTCAGTATGAAAGCTTCAGCCAATGTCATGAGCAGCTGCTGTTTTCCTGCCTTTTCACTTCTTTTTCCCGCCAAGGAGCTTAAAATATTCTCTATTGCTGTTCAGTTAATATGGTATACCGCTGAGTGACGCTTTAGTACATGGTATACATCATTATGATTCTTCAGTACACGGTATACATCACAACATCTGCCCCATACTATACCTAACAAGAACCGTAAACTCCTTTTGTCTAAGATAAGATACATTGTATTACAGATTTTCATGCCATTACATCATTGTACAAATATACAGTACATTTTTCACAAAACGCCCCATTGGGCGCTGCATACAACACCACCAAATTTTCATAGGATGTTTGATGCTTGGAACATTTTCGTCTCTTGCGGCCAGGGATCATCTTGTCGGAAAGTGTGCACATATATATACGTACATGTATGTCAGTTATCGTCAATGTGTGCATTAGACAGTTGAATACTGTCAAACGTGTATGAACATACACGCTTATGCACGCATCTGACACTGTTTATCGATCATCAAGTGATATTATTTTCCATCTAGTGTCCAGTGTGCCAATTACTGAGCGCAAAGAAATCCACAGGACCAGAGGAGGCTCAGGAGCTCATCGTTCAATGCGGGCCTTCAATATTAGCAAAGCGTCCTGTGCACGAAAAAGGGGCGTTTTGCGACATGTGTACTGTATGCATTAGTATATAGAACGTAAAGACTTACTCTCCTTTCTTCCGGCACACTGACGGAGCGGCTGGGGGACTGGACTGGGCTGGTTATTAGCGGAATTGGGTCGCTGATTTCCACATGTCTGGATATCCGTCTGCTGGGACTGGTGCTCTCTGGCTCAGACTTTCCAGACTTGGCGGGGTCCAGTGGTGGGGAGGTGGCTGGTGGTGGCGGCGGGGGTGGGGCTGGCATCATGCTCCGGTCAACCTTGCCTGAAACGTGTGCCAAGGGTATGGATTATTGGCGAAGGACATCGTTTGGTCAATGAACATATGTTGAAGAACAATAAATTTGGCTGCCTAGGAACACCAGTGTATACCCTGGTAACCATGGTAACAGGGACATAGACTGTGTGTGGCGAGATAACTTTGGAAAACGAGAAACAAATGTGTGCATGCTACTAGTATATTGACTGACATTCTATAATACAAAATTAGGTCAATCTAAACTACATGAACTACCAGGAATAAGAAAGATCTTCTATGAACCATCTTAATTATTTCAAATTGACCTGCATGTACACCTGTATACATTGCGACCCAGTCGCAGATCAGAAACATGTTTTAAATCCATATTTCTAACCCTGTAAACCATGATGAAGCTATCAATTAGCAACAACCGCAAATGGTACCATTAAATTTAAGTATTGAACATGAACAGAACACAGTGCATCTGGCTGCCCACAGAAGCACTGCAGTTGACTCTTACTCAATCACACAAATATTTATTCTCACTGGTACAAAGAAGATTCAATTTTGGAGTCAATTTCTTCAGCTAGGAAAAGATTATGGTTTGCATGGTAATTACAGCGGTCCCTGCGATTAAGAAATTAAGACTCCCTCCTATCTTAAGAGCAGCCATCAGTGATGACAGACTCATATAATTTCAATATAAATCTCTCCATTTAGAAACCACAAATTTCTGGCTGAATAAATAGGTGGTCTTCAAGATTGCAGGGATCACTGTAGGGAAGTCAGCTTGAATTCAGTTTAGGCTTAAGTTCCTTCTGGAAACTTAAAGGCCCAGGCATACACTGAGGAAGTTGAACTTTCATTGATAGTTATCCATGTCTTACCTGGTTTTGTTGCCTCTGATCTTGGTCTCTGCTTACGCCTGGCTGTACCACAGGTGCTGCCTCCTCCAGGAGAAATTGGCGCTTCTGGATCTGCCCCACTTTGGTTACTTCCAGGACTAGATCCAGAGACTCTCTTCTCACCACCAGCAGGGACAGAATTACCAGAGGGCCTTGGTGAAGCAGCACTGCACTGTCCACCAGCCTCCTCAGTACCAAACTTATCCAGGACATCCTTGATCTCATCCTTGAGCACCTCCAGAGAACTTTCCCTGGAAGATCCAGACTGTGACTGCTGGATCCTCGGCCTAGGGCTCGGCTTAGGTGGAGAAGACCTGTTACTAGTGGAATCAACCTGTATTCTGAGAGGAGTATCGAAGCTTTTTCTAGCTCCTGGGTTCGTTCTCTGCTCTACTTGAGAGTGCCTCTGAGTTGAGGTTCTTCCAGCCGTGTTCTGTAAGCCTAACTCACCACAGTCTATGCTTCTGGACATCAAGGGAGTCACAGATATGGGCAGAGAAATTTCATGTTTTTGCGGTTTTGTTGCTTTTGATGTACCTGATCGAGGACTCACGGCAGCCGTGGTGGACCCCCGCGAGGTGTGAGGATTCCCTAATACGACACTGGTATTGGTTTGTGCTGTATTCAGTTCTGAGCCTGCATCTGCCGGTGGCTTGTTCTTGTTAATCCCTAGACTTAGTACCATCTTCTCTGCTTGCTCAATGTTGTTGATCTTGGACTCTGACATAGCATGCTTAACATTGGTGAACTTTTCCCTCACAATCACTGACTGTGGGTCCTTCCCCGGGAGGACCTCAATCCTGCCAGAACTTGTCACCGTTCTGTCCACACTCCGCGTGTCACGTGTCATCCTAGGAAGGACATCGGGTACCGACGGCATCTGTGTTGACATCGCGGGATTGGAAGAACCTGGATTCTCTGGAATGACTTGTCTGGAGATGGTAATATTGTGCCGAGATGTGGAGCTGGGCTCTGATGTGCTGCCTGCCCGTACATCACTTCCGGATGTTCCACCAACCACCTCATTATCCTCTTCCTCCTCTGGCAGATCCACCACCTCCTCCTCTGCTAGAGACACAGTCTCCGACCCAGAGCCTGAACCACTGGACTGAGTCACTACCGTCGGATTAGAATCTTTACCACTGCTGCTGCCAATCTTGAGCAGCTTCTTGAAGAAAGATTTGCCTTTCTTACCAGTCTTGTCGGCCTTTGTAACCAAACTGTCTTGAGCGTTCTCATTTTCTGTGGTGGATAATTCCCCAGTGTCTGAACCACCAGGTGTGCCCTTCAGTAGGTCAACACTGGACAGACCTGCTTTGTTATCACATATTGAGGACTTGGAAGACCTTGACGATGTCTGCCGTGCAAAATCAAAGCAGCTCATTCGTGACTGATCATAGTCCGATTCATTTGACAATGCTCCAGTTTTATTCTCCATACTGGAACCACTTTCACAATCATCTATGACATCACAATCATTAATGGCCTCATACATGTCATTTCTCTCTGGCTTAATCACGATGATGCTCTTCTTTTGTGTAGCCAATGATTCAGTTACCTTTGCTGCCTCTTGGCTAGGAGAAGATTTGTTTTTAGCAGAAGCCCCATGATCCTTTTTACCTTTTACTGGACTTGTCTTTGCTTTGCAAGCCACATTGTGTTTGTCAGTAGAAGATGTTTTGGAGGCTTGGGATTTGTTCCCTGGTGGCAGACTGTTGGGCAACGTTGGAGGCTTCTCTTCCACTTTCTCTCGTTGTTTGGTAACATCCACCACGTTGTAAGGAATGGCTATCTGGTCCGGTGTGATCTCCACTACATGGTTGCTGGCTGGCTTTGATGATGTTCCTTTACCTCCAACTAGGGCCTCTTGCTGGATCTCGTCCAGCTTCAGCAGCCTCTCCTGACGTTTCCGGGACATGCTCGCTGTGATATCGTACTTGTGATAATAATGTGCACTAGTTCTCTTGGCTTCATTCTCAGACTTTGCTTTTGCATCCTTGCCCTCGTTTGCCTTTGATATTTTACCCTCATGCTTCTTCACATTCAGCACTTGCTTTCCTTCGCTACCACCAGAGTCCTTCACACCCACTGTGGCAGTGCCTTTAGCAGCCGCGTCTTTATCAGGAACCTTGGGTGGTGGGGCTTGAGGTCTTACAGACGGTTTCGCTGCCTGTGTCTTGGGCTTGGTCTTGTTCCCAGTCATATTGTCCTTCCTCTCAGTGCCTGTCTTCCCTTTCAGCTCACCAGATGAAGACCTAGACACGGTGGATGAGGTACTGCTGCCCGAGTTCCTCTTCCCACGATCACGAGCTGCCTTCTTCGCCTTGTCTTCTCCATCCTTCGCCAGGTCCTCCCTGGAGCTCCTGGCTGAGGAGCTAGCACTGGACCGTCCCTTGTCCTTCGTGACGTTTCTCTTGCTGCCTTTCTCTGAGTCTGAGGCCAGCTCCTCCTTTGAACCCTGAGATTTCAATCTCGGGGGCTTGGAAGAGAGAGTAGGCTTTGGTCCAGCTGCACTGGACACCGGGTCTTTTTTAACACTGGACACTGGGTCTTTTTTAACAGTCTTTGCTGTTGCTCGGACATCTGTCCCAGTTTTGGCTTTTCCGCTGGTCTCAGCAGTTTTGTTCTTTGACGCAAGACTTTTCTCCTGGCTTGGCATGACACCGTTTGACACCTTTGCTGGATCTTTAGGTTTGGGTGAATTTTTATCACCCAGTTTAGAATCCTTTGGTGTACCTTTAACATCAATAATTCTGTCCCGACCGTTCTGCGTGACCTTGGTCTGACTGCTGGTCTTAGTGGTGGAGGAGGTCACAGTGGTTGTCATGGTGACTGTGCTGGAGGATTCTGTGGTACCAGCCGTGCTTCTCTTAGCAGGTACAGGCTGTGCATGAAGTCGAACAGATTTCATACAGTTTGCACAAAGGTCTTTCTTCCAGGCATGCGCCTGGAAGCTGTTGCATATATAGCTGCTCATGTTGTCTAGCGGAACTGGCATCAAATCCCTGTTATGTTACAACCACAGGAGTCACAATCCTTCCATCAGGTTCACATCTATCCAAAGATTAATCATTCATGCAGTTCAACACACAAGTGCATGTACATCATGTACATGTAGTAGGTCTCCTGCGTCAGCTTGCCAGCATCCATTTCCCAGAGCACTCACAAGATTTAGGAGACCTGTAGAGGTCACCGAGAGTGATTTCTTGTTGAATTTCTGGGCGTTTTGAACCACTTCAGCAGTGTCTTCTCAGACCAGGGCAAGGTGTTGTCTGGAAAAACAAGAGTTATGAAATATTAGATCATGATGTAATTAAGTCCTGTGAACATGCAGCTGTTCTGAATGGTGCCATCCAATGCTTTATATTAGAAGATTGCTCCCAGGCAGTTATACAGGCAGTAAAATTGGTTTGCTGTATGATTCTGATCTCTGAGTTTCCCCAGTACTATAATTGAACATGTACCTACATTACCCCATCATTCCAATAGGACCTTGAAAAACTGCAAGATATGAAAGTACATCATGTATCTTAAAGTAAATGTCTGGTAATTATTTAACCAATTCTTCCACAAACACTGCAATATCCAAACATGTAAAATGCAACTACATTGGGGCAAACAGGCTGGATGAATTATAGTTAATCACAATACATAACACATGCAAACTGTGATGTGACCACTAGGCTGTTTAAATACATGTATTATATAAAACTGACCTACATTGTATAAAAATATGTGTACGTATGGCTATACATGTACACATTTAGTCACCAGCATAACCCTTTATTTTAAGACCACCTTGGTTATAATACCAACAGTGGTCCCAAAGTGCAATTTTTTGTACTATTGAACCTCAGTTGTTTTAAGACAACCTGCAATATAAGATGGCACTGAGTGATTGGTATAGTTCCATGAGTGCTAAAAGAGATGGAACACTGTGCAAGCTAACAGGTAAAATTAGACTGCATTTTGTATCTGATAGGCAAATTAAAATGACACAAAAACAGATTCTCTGCTGTAGAAAATTAGTTTAACTTTGCTTTGACAATAAATAATTTGAGTAGAGAATAAGATTCCCTACAACTGTACAAGTGTATGGGCAATCCAGATTCATGCCTGGCATTTATTACCTGCAGACATGTACACTGATGTAGTAGTAGCAGTCTGCCCCAGTAGCACTGCTGCCAAGCGTGGACACATGTTTTCCACTAAGGTGTGATTCCTATAATACATTAATAAAGTTACACAAAGTTAACACCTTGCATCCCGCCCCACCAAAAAACTTAAGACAAATGTTTAGCAGAAAAAGAATGCTCCAGTGAAAGCTAGCTCCAGTGTCAATGGAAGAAGCAGGCGTCTGGAAAAACTATTGCTGCAAAAAATTACCAACAACATCAATTTAAAGGACTTCAAGGAGATAAATCACATTAAATTGAGCATGGAGATCCAGTGCTGACTAGACTTCTAGAGGCGATATATCAGGCTACTTAACTATGTTACTTACAGTCTGGTGAAAACAAGTTATGGCTGCTTAGGTGATGTTTCTCTATAGTCAATTTCTAGAGAAAATACTGCCAGACTTTCTCCTGTCTCAAGTCTGTTTTTACCTCCATAAATTTACCTGCAAACCTGCTTCAAATTATTGAAATTATATCTCTGGAACTACATGTAGCACCACCTCTAGTGGTTTACTGGGCCCTGAGGGTGCAAATTCTGTAAACAACTTAAGATTGGGCAATAAAGTTAACAACAGTTGGATAATAATCCTCACACAACTGGTGGCTATCTACAATACATTAGGAATCTAACCTCTTGGCAACACTGAGGCAGCTCAGCTGCTGGTCAGAATACCAGGAGGAACTTTGTAACCCAACAGGAAATCCTAATAGAAAACTGGTACATGTATGTAGCCAGGCCCAAGGCTAGCTCAAGGCCTGGTACCAGGTAATTGATGTTTGGTGTGGAAACATCCTTTCACTTCCTGATCAGACCAGTGCTTGTTTTATGATAAAAGGTCTCCCATTCATGGCCTTCAGCCATCTGGTTTTGATGCTTTTTAAAACCATATTTTTCCCCCAAAATGGGTGGTCCTTAAAAGGAATGCAGGTTATTATGCCATACATGTACATATAATGAGGCCGTCTCTGTGATAATGGGTATTTCTCAAATCTGGGACAGAACCTCATGATGAGTCCAGGACAATGTGAGAATATTGCTTGAAGTTCCACCATTAGAGCCCAGCCACTGGGCTAGTTCCTTATGTCTTGGATTTACCCTGCAGTTGGTCAGATCTAGAGGCTATATAGCTCCTCCACCTTGGGCTAAGGGTAATTTTTGTGCACACCTGAGAAGCCCCAGGAATGTTTTCCAGGTTCCATACCTTTGCTTTTTTGTTTTTTATTCTTTACCTATTCTTGTTGTTTAGCCATAGAGCATAAAAAGAATACCTTGGGCCAAATTTTATCCAGCTCTTGGAGCCAGAGAGACTGCCATGCAAATTGGTTCCTGCATGTTGCTGTAGTTACTCCATGAATCATTGCTATAATCCATGGTCTAAGTGCCTAACAATGTGGTGGCTATACTATACCACTAACCCTACAATGCTCCATTGGGGCCTCAGGTCAGTACAGACCCTGTAAATGCAGCACTCCTGAACACAACAGCTCTGTATTGATACCCACTACTGCTACTTAGAAATGCCAAGTACCTCTCTTAAAGGACACTGACTGAGACCTACTCTCTAAGAGAGAATATCCTATCTAGAAGGGACACAGATTCTTGGCATATTACTGGGAATGCATGTAATGTTCCCTCTTGTGAAAAGACACCTCTGTAATTTTACGGACAGAAAAGTTTCACAGAACGGGTGTCCTCATTAGAGTTGAAACATAATGGATTACACTATAATAGTCCAGCAACTGCAGTAATTGTTAGACACTGTTGAAAAACAGATGAAATAAGGAATTAATTTGCAATTCCAATACTTGAACTATTGAAATATGACCTTGAACCTACATTTGTACATCTACATGTACGGATACAAGGGCTTTACTAGTTACTAGAACAGCTGGAACCACAACATGCTTAGCAGGACATCCTGTTTGGCTTCTTAAATTGACTCCTCCCCCCCCCCCCCAAACACACATACAGATACATCATAATATACAACCAAGGCTCCTGAGATGTTGAAATACAGATGTTGAAATATGGTGAATAAAGCTCTTATGAATCTTATGTGCAGGAAGCCTTGAGGACTTTGGGGTGGGGGGGGGGGGAAATATACAGGAAAGTGTGGTTGACCCCTCTTTGACCCCAGTAACACAGTAAACCATGGTTCCCACACCAATCTCTGCCAAGATCAAAGATCAGAACTGTGGACAAGGGCACAGTTTCATAAAGTATTGACCTAACGTTAATAAAAATATCAATACAATATTATAACTACACTTGCAAATTGTTCAACCTTGTTCATGAGTGACTTGGTTTAGTTGGGCTTAAAGAAGTTTTAACCTGCATGTACAATGTACAAATGTTTGGGATATACTTAATTTGCTTTCCGCACAATAAGATTATTTTTTCAGAAGGCCCACTGTTTGCAGAATGCTAAAACTCCACAGAGTGGGACTGGTTGTCTTAACCCAGCTGACCTTAGACGTAAATATGTGCAGTGGTCATCTGTGCTGATAAAGCAGGACCTTGTTGATGTCCAGTCCAGATAGTCCACAGCCCAACTGACCACTTGTGTCAACAAACTCAGTCAAGTCTCAATTCATCAAACTAAATAGTCTGAGAGGGGAGTGACCTAAAAGTCTGGTCAAAAGCTGCAACTTGAAGTGGAATGCAGTGTGTCTGTCATAACAGAAGTCCCAATGTTGGGGACCAATAATGCATTATTATAGTTCCACTTCTGTAGTTTTATGGCTCTTCTGACAACTTTATATGAATTCATCAATGGGCTTTGCATTTGTTCCAATTTTTGTCCACAGTGACACACATAGCTCATGACTTCACTCCAAGAAGAATGAATAACTGTTTTAAACGGAGACCAGATTGTGAAGACAAGCTCAGAGACTCCGCTGTTACTAGCCTCAGCACAGGATAGTTCTGACCATAGCAATATGAAATGACGTTTCCTTCACATTTCGGCAATTATACATTATGTGCTGGCAAATGTGGTGCATTATCATTACTGTGTTTATCCTAATAGATGTGCAGACTGTACCCAGGTTGAGGCATCAGTGGGTGATGAGTTTCCAACCTGTCGGATGGGTGTATCTTCTGTCAGTTGTTGTTCTGCAGGTGGCTCACAGAAGTTTAGGGATCTACATTGTATACTGTATATTTGGCCTCATACCACAGTTTTTTCTACATAGGCTTATGTACTAATGTTTGGGCTTGCTGTGGATAGATTACGGTAATTAGGATGAAAATGACTTGATAGATTTAAAGTG
>JAAUYG010040401.1_pt1 | contig 15809 bp, 15 predicted proteins | sample 7278091 | NCBI WGS metagenome assembly JAAUYG01 (sample SAMN14350201, study PRJNA611818) | marine sediment metagenome | isolation source: surface marine sediment (0.6m) | place: French Polynesia: Moorea | collected 2018-08 | reverse complement strand
TTCCTTCCTCCCCGCGCGGGGTGCGGGGGGGGGGGGGGGGGGGGGCGGCCCAGAAGCAGGCTTAGAGTCGGCTTTCAACCACTCATTGTCATATCACCGATTGCAAGTTGGATTCGGTGGCGTGTGCAGGTGTATGCGTGGTGATTTAATGTGGACCTGTCTTGTTTGGGCCGAACGATCTACGCCCGAAAATTTTTGGGTGCCAAGACACCGATTCAATTCCACCACAGGTGAGCAGAAAGGAATCACTCAGACCATTTATACTGACTCCGAGCCGCCCAGTCGGATGCCTAACTCATTAATGCTAAGCGCCAAGCTGAGAAGCGCAAACCTCCCATTTTTGACGTCTTTGGTGTGACGCGGTCGGGGATCGAACCCCGGCCTCCCGCACCACGAGCAGACGCTTTAACCACTAGGTTACGTGGGGGCGGTCCCGCGACCGAGGTTGGAGTTCTCGAATTAACTTAAATCTAGTTATTTACTTAATACTTAGTCCTATCTTATCACACACATTTCTCAGATTTCCGAATTAAGTCAAAACTTAACCTTATGGTTTTCTGTATAACACCGGCCCTACCAATGAATTGTAATGAGATATTTCGGTGCTAATAGAGCGTCGCGTTTGTGCAAAAGTGAGTAATAATCCAAAGGTCAGCTTCCCCAAAACCTGGAAGGGGTGGGGAGGAGGGGGGGGGGGGGGTACTTAGGCTTAAAGTCGGCTTTCAAAGTCAAGGTCATATCAGGTGTATGCGGGTGTAGGTGTGGTGTAGGTGTGGTGTGTTAATTTGGACCCGTTTTGTTTGGACCGAACTACGCCCGGCAGGTTTTGGGTGCCAAACCACCGTCTCAATTTCCCCACAGGTGAGCAGAAAGGCATCACTTAGACCATTATACTGACTCCGAGCCGGTCAGTCTGTTGCCTAACTCATTAATGCCGAGCGCCAAGCTGAGAAGCGCAAACCTCCCAGTTTTTACGTCTTTCGAACCCCGGCCTCCCGCACCCCTAACGGACGCTCTAACCACTAGGCTACGGGGGCTGTCGCCTTAAGTCTGGAAAGAAGTCCACTAACCACCTTGGGTAAAATGTCTTGTCCATGTTTGAGATCATTTTTTTTTCTGGAAAACGACCCCTGAAATATATATTAATAAGCTCTAACTCCCACACTGTTTATGATATTCTGCATTCAAGTTCGGGCCACTCTAGCGGGTCTCGGTCTTGCTAACCAAAACCACCCATCGTGTCTCTGCGATTCAGGGTCCCTCTGATTTGATCACTACCGTTATCTTTAATGTACAGGTCATAACTTCGATTTCTCGAAGCTGAAACCACACCTAGGCAACATTCAGGAGACGCCGTACAGCTACGACTCCCTCCTGCATTACGGTCCGTTCGGGTTTGCCAGAGACCCGGAGACCCCGACCATCGTTACGTGTGACCTAGCTGCCATGGACATCATCGGGCAGAGAGCGCGCCTTAGTGCCTGTGACATTGAACGTATCCAACTGCTGTATGGCTGCAGACGGCCTGTAGTAAGTCCTGATGGGTGCAAGACTATAGTAAGTTAAGCGTGGTGCAACCGTGTAGTAAGTTATGCTGTGAGCAAGCCTGTAGTTGAGCTGGGTGCAAGCCTATAGCAAGTTTTGTTGGGTGCAAGCTTATAGCAAATTATGCTGGGTGCCAGCCTATAGTAAGTTATGTTGGATGCAAGCGATGAGATCGAGAAAGCTTAATTTCATAGCACTAGCAAAACACTATCGAAGACAATGAAGGAACAGGGTAATAATAGATGCGAGCGTTTATGATGTGTCTATATTAATGATTATTCCACTTAAGCCCATGTAGGTAATTAACCGGATGCTATTGCAGATAGTGATTTGGTATATACATAATTCATGTACCGCTTTATGGTTGTATTTATCTTGCAGAAAGAGAGTAGCTCGTGTAATTCAAGGTTTTAGAGTACAGCGTCTGATGGTGGACAACGAAACGCTTGGAGCACCAGAGAGAAATTTAGACATCAGATTGCATTTGCATTGTTAAATTTGATACAGGCACGGAGTATGCATCTTGTTTTTTTGTTTTTGTTTTTTTTCGGGTTACTGGTTAAAATCAACACATTTCACTTGCATTTTATGTTGCGATTGAGTTCAATAAAACAAATCTGGAAAGATGCATGTGCATTAATCCACTCCTTTGTCTTAACTTAGTTTAATGTCCACCTTCCCCTCTATTGAAATTGACGCTCACAGTCAAGACCCGCCTCCACCCCACCCTAACTCAGGACTCTAGTGGTCTACTGCAGAACCAGAGTCTTGGCCGATAACTATGAATTGTTAGTTCGAATCCAGCCAGTCTGAGGGTCTTTTTCAGCTTTCACCTAATTGAACGAGGACTGCCTGACGCAGTATCCTGCGACCACTTGTTCAAAATTTGAACTTAGGCTGTTTCCATGGGACTGTTAGAGCCTGGTGCTAATGCAAATGGGCCTTTTTCTGAGACAGACACGTGGGAGGAGCAAGAGGGAGATGTCGTCGCTTGCCCTGGTTGGAGCTTTCGAAAAGAAGTCTTAAGTTTTGGCTTGAATTAGCAATCTAAAATTCTGTAGTCTGCAAATGCATACACTTGTTTTCTTGACGATGCCGCCAACATCGCAGAAGCCTTAGATGAGTTCTGCGAAAGAACAGATGGACATGTGGTAATGGCATTAAGTACACGGATGAGGTAAGCTAATATGGATACCGCCTACCAACTGGGAGTTGCACAAAGAAGACTCGAAGGGGGTTGCATCTCTATCACCAAAGCCGCCGTCAAGCACATTGTGCTCAAGGCAGCCTTGGAGTATAAGCAGTCTGTCTTGACAAATGACAATTTCAACTAATATTATCCTCATTTTTGTATCGCAAATCCCCAATTCTCTGAACAACATAGTGAACACACAACGTACATTCGCCAAATTCTTAGCCAACTACCTCAACTTAGCAGGCCAAACACAGCCGGCTGACCATTTAGTAAGCAATCTACGTTCACTAAGCATTTCTCTGGCTAGCTATCTTTAGCCAAGGATCCTATATCAGTATAGGGTCATTGCTTTAGCACAATATCATTATGTTTTAAACTGTGAGGTCACTTTGTGTGAGTAGATCCGTAAAATGCCATTTAACGCTCTAATATATGACCTTTGGAAAGTGTAGGTTTTCTTGCTTGTGCACTATGGGACAGTAATGCTAAATTACACACGTGCTACGGAGTTCCGTAAGTGTCAAACTTGTATCATGTTGACTTTTCGTGATCATAGTATTGAATAAATGTAAACGCACTAAGTCAAAAATGGCAAAGTCACACATACACAGTTCAATTGGATATGGTGTATATGTCTAGGTCAGTCCGAATAAGGTCAACAATAATGCTAGGGCAGTGGTCACATCTACAATCCTATTTAGCCCAATAGGGAGTATTTTAAAGCCCTTGGCGGGAAAATTTTCCGAAGATACCCGAAAGAAGGGTACTAAAGGCGCGAAAACAGGGACATCTCACCATTGGCGGAGCTTTTATATGTCGCAATGTGATTGGCTAAAGGGTAGTCATATAACCAAGGTAGTTTGGCTTCCGAATGAATCCGATTATTCATACTGGGAATTAGTGGGGCCAAATACTCCCTATTCTGACCAGCAAAGGTGTCGCAGTTAAGTCTGGATTGAATTCTTTTACAAGAATAAACATATTTTCTTCATTATTACCACTTATGATTCGTAAAATGGCAAGTGGCGAACACTTGATATGGTCGGCCCCCAGATCATTAAAGCAAAACCAGCAGTTCCCCTCCAAGGTTACAGTGAGCAGGTGTGGCCGGCATATACACGTTACCTTGCTTTGCTGTGTCGAATTATTCCCCCATTGACTGACGAGCAAGAACACCCAGATGTGGAAAATGGCATTTGGCGCAGTCGAATGCCTTAAACGAGTGCCCTCTGACTAATCTGAAGTCATGTATGGCACACATCGGCACATGGTGAGTAGTACTGGGTACATATGGCGACCACATGCCGTGATGGCGTTACCTTGTTCTGGGAAGGGATTAAGTTGGGTACAAAGGCACCGGTGGTTTTGTGCCAGTGGCGTAAAGAGAACTGACCCCTAGTTCTTGAAACATTTCGCCAGATACACTTGGCTAGTTCTGAAATAGTAGTTAATACACGTCTGTCCACAACTGTTATCAGAAATGAGTACACATTCAACACTGATTGTGACATCCTGATACATTTAGCTAATGATCTCAAAACTAATGGGCTTGAAATCAAAAGCAGGCCTTTTACTTTTCTAACCTCAATTTTGTACAAAGTTGCGTTCTTTTCATTTTGTGAGTAGCTTGTTCCAAGATAAATTTGGCTAAAACAATTACATGCAGCAGTTTCCGAGAAATGCAACTTTCCGAACGATGGACGGATGAACATTGCGAGATTTATGGTTTGTGGAATTTTCGCAAGTGACACTTTGGAACTTTTCTGAGTTTCCTGACAAACGGTGGGATTGTACACTGGCTGGCTTCGCGCTCATGCATTTTCTATGACTGGCTTACGTCCCTCTAAATTATGATAGTCCATTGCCATTCATTTTTATGTTAATTTAGGTTTTTGCTTTCTTTCCTTTCAAAGATATTAAAATATGGTTTCTGTTGAAATTGTTTTTTTTTTCTTGAAGGTTATCCTCTGATAGGATAAATTACTGGTTTTTATCCCAAATGCAAAGCCTATTTATTTATTTATTTATTTATTTATTTATTTATTTGTTTGTTTATTTATTTGTTTATTTATTTATTTATTTATTTATTAATTATAATTTATTTATTTAATATATTTATACTGTGTGGGCCAGGTACAAAACCCTGTATTCAACCCTGGCGCCCAGTGGATAAAATATGTATACAATGTCATGCGTTTTGTAATTTCTTTTAAAAACATGCCGACAAAATATTTAACATTTAAGCACCTGGTAAAGATTTCCATACTAAAGATCATTTTAATCCATATTATCTGAACACTTGGTTCAGTATAAGTGATTGCTAGATACATTACGACTAAAACCGTGAGCGATAAGTTTAGTCACTCTGCGCGAAGGTTTTATGCGACCATTTATCCATAGATTCTATAAACTGACGTGTATGCATTGTGACATCTGATGTGGCGGATGTGTCAGTGAACACACTTGTGTCTTTTCATCCTCATCGTTTACATGGCTTTATGTCCAAAGAGTTTTAATGTGACAGCTAGACGGCTTTTGTTCCTTTGTGGAATTTCACCGTAGTGTGGAACATTTCAAATTCCGTGGTCGTTTGATTGGCTGGAAATTCCGTCGGCACACAATCTGCACAATTCCCGACAAGCTTAGCAAAAGACAACGGACCTCAGACCTCTTGCTACGGTATGCAATCAGGTTTATTCGAAATAGTTTTTGATTTTCAATGTCAAATATTTACAGTTTAGGTTTTAAAGTTCGAACTTCAAGTGACAACTTTAGTGCGGACTGTTACCTGCCCACTCATCATTCTCGATCACACTCAACACTCATTCACTCACACTCCTTCACTCGCTCACTTAATCGCTCAAATTCACTCACTCCTTCACTCATTCACACTCGCTCATCCACACAGTCACTCACATCATTCACTCATATTCGTTCACTCGCATTCGTTCACTCACATTCACAACCACCTATTTAGTCACACTGATTTACCCAGTAAAAAAGGAGAAATGAAGCAGTATCATAAAAAAAAATGCTTCAATATTCAAATTTAAGTCAAAGTTCAGCGGGGGAGTCAGTAGTCATGCACTTGAGTCAAAGTATTTGTATATATATATAGAAACTATATATCTTTCACTGGTGTGTGTTTCAACCCCCGTAAATAAACGTGTTTACTTTCAACGATCTAATAGTAGGGCCTTAATAACAAGCTAATTAAACTATGCCGTCGCGTACATATTTTATATCCGTGGCGTTGCTGCTATATTTATACAGCAAGGTTCTACTAGGAGGTAATCTCACGACGAGTGAAGATGGCTCCAAATACTTTCCAGTCCACCCTGTTTTTCGCACACTGAGGCACAACATCTCTAATACGGGTGACGGTTTATGGTTAATAAATCAACGTAGCTATGCTCCTCTTTTCTACGGAATATAACCACCTTACCTTTGCGAAGGCGTCCCGAGGGTCGGTCTATATAGGCAGAGTATTTATGCGTGCACATACACTACATCCTGTCGTAGGCGGTCGATTGCCAGGGAGCCGTGGAGTTCAATTAGGATTACCATGCACCTGATCTATAACTGGCCATTAATCCGGCTACCACACTCCCACTGGCAATCACGGTGTGAGCATATGCGCAGGTAGATAATCTCTCTAACCCGAAGAATCTGGACGCCACATTCTATTAGCCTCCTCGGTAATGCTGCTGATGATTGTGATGATGATGTTCGAATTATATCGGTTATCGAATGGCGGTCTAGCTACTGGTAGTAAAATGCGCGACCTTTAAAAGCTTAGCATAAAAATCACTCAAAAAATCTGTATTGCTGTGGCATCATAATCTTATAGAGACTCGATGTTTTGGGCCAATCAACAGTGACCTCGATTTGACTACGGTTAGACTTATACAGTGAAACTTGTATTTAAAGACCACCCTATAGGGACCAACAAAATGTGGTCCTTATACATTCATTTATATGCAGGTTCAATAACGTGGAAAGTATACCCCTTGGAACCTGTAGAATGTGGTCTTTATATGCAGGTGATCTTTATATACAGGTGGTCTTTAGAGCAGGTTTGTACTAAACACTAAATATCAGACACATAGTGTGTTGTTTTAAGCCTTATTTTACGCGATATGGGAGCGCAGAGAAGAACCTTGCTGACACGCCATTACTGTGGAAACAGTTAAGCTTGCTTACCTTTCTTTTACGTAAACACGTCTTTAGTTATAGCAACTGATTGACGTCCTTGGCAACGATGCAATCTGTCCAAAAAAGGGCATAAACAATGCAATCTCTCCTCTTCTGTGATTGGATAAAACTACATGTCAATATAAACGCTTTTCCCCAGGAAATAAACAATCATAAGTAACGGCGCCATTAGACAAAATAGATCTTGCCAGACACAATATAGACAAATCTCAAAAGGCCCTTAAATAAAGTGCTTGAGGGATTTCTTGTTAAAAGTTGGCAACAAGAGTTTTCAACCTAATTTGGGTATGCTGAATGCAAATCTGCTTGTTACCAAGCTGGTAAATGCTGTATAAGGGCTCAAAGTCGCAAATCCGGGGAGCCTGGGCTATCTTCCCAGGTGCTCAGCCCACAGAGCAACCCCTGCGCGTCCCCAAGGTGGCGGATAGGGGAATGACCTTTAGTTAAAGGTTAGGCAGCTACTTTAGCTGGCCGCGGACCATAGTGGGCATTACCTTGTTCTTTGCTGGACTTTTTTCGAAGATGTGACTTGACGTTTTGTCTTGGACTTTGCATTCATTTGACCATGGCATACTTTTCTGGTGAACTCGGTTTGGACTCATAGGACAGTTTAGACCTGTTTGGCACTGTATGACCCTTTTGGTGTTGATGTGCCGTTAAACTTTGATATCACTCACTCACTCAAAGTCGCAATTCAAAATGGCCGCCAAGATTGCGCTTATCGGACATTTGCATTTGTTTTTATTTCGTTCTTCAGATTGTTGAAACCATAACAGATTAGGCATTTGGCCTGTTTAAACAATTTTTGCATGTGCAAGTGTAGTGGTCAAAATGGGGCCTGGCATGACGCGATTAAACTGCAAGTCGCGTTGATCCTGCGTAGTACCCCAAAAATTAGTAGCAGCTACATGTCTTTTTCGTTAGAACGCCTAACACTTCTTTTGTAAATGCTGATGTCTTAGAGTGGGGTTTGTGGTAGACTCTATATAGGTGATTGTATGGCCACCTGTTTGCAAATCCGTTGTTCATTTAACTCTGGTTTCTCAGAAACCGCTGCATGGATCCAGACAAAATTTTATGGGAAGCTACCTGTCCGCCATATCTCCAGATCATTATGGGAGCTAACATTTCAAAACGCTACTCCTCACACAAATTGCTCCCGAATTCTTTCAAACTTCATCTAACTTTTTGCCTCTAATATCCTCACAGTTTTTTTTTTCCGCATTTTTGAAATTTTGAATTTTAACGATTTTTTTTCCTTAGCATGGGGCTATCTGGTGAGAAAATTTTTAAAACTCTAACAGTTACTCTTTCCACAATTAAATCACGACCAAATCTTTTCAAAAGTCCTCTGCATTTTCGTCTCAATAACCTTCACAAAGTTGCTTTTTGGGGATTTTCGAAACAGTGGCGTTTTCAAATATTATGAAACTTTGAATTTTTAACATGGGAGTCAATGGGAAAATCCCGAAAAAGGCTGATCGTAGAGCGAAACGGATGAGAATTTATAACTCGTGGGTCTATATTAAGGACTGATTATATAGTGTACGTTTCATGTCAGGTCATTTGAGTTCAGTTTGGGGTCATTCGGTGCACTTTGAAAATCTCCGAAGATTTTCAAAACGTTACTTCTCCCACAAATCGCTTCTGAATGTTTTGAAACTTGGCCTGAAGTTTTGCCTCAATGATCCTCACAAAGTTAACTTTTTTTGATTGTTGAAACTTTTGCATTTTGAATTTTAACATTTTTTTTTTCTTTTTCGTTTCTCTTAACATGGGACTATATGGCAGATACATTTCGAAAACGCTATTCCTCCCGCAAAACGTGACCAAATGTTTTTAAACTTCTCCTGATTTTTTGCCTCAATAACCTTGAGAAAGTTAGTTTGGATTTTTGAAATATTGACCTTTCCAAATAGTGTGAAGCTTATTATTTTTGGCGATATAAATTTTATGCACTTTGAAATTTTTGTGAAGACAGGATAACATGGGGCTGGAAATTTCAAAACGCTACTCCTCCGACACGTTTCACCAGATCTCAGCCAAACTATATGAGGACATTGGGTGCCATTGTGGAATGCAGGCTGTTTCTCTTCTTGGCAATTGGACAAGTTTTACATATTTTGTGGCACTTTTAAATTCTAATATGGGTGTCAATGGGAGAATCCTTAAATGTGCAATACCTTGAAAACGCTGATCGTAGAGCGAAATGGATGGAAAATTTGGGACACACGGTCCTAAGAACTGCATATGCAAGGTACTTATGACGGTTTCTTTGAGTTCAATTTGGGATCATTCGGTGCACTTTGCAACATTTCTGATGTTAAGATTGTTAAACGGCTACTACTCCCACAGTTTTCATCTAACTTCAGCTTTACAGAAATTACGTTATCGGGGGAAATACAGGCTATTACTCTTTGTGGCGATCTGCTAAATTAAAAAATATACGGCACCTTGCGGATAAGTCACCTCAGCTAAAATGCCATTATCCATAAACTTATGTAATGGAAAATTATCTGGCAAAACGCCAAGCAGACTATCAAGGCCCCTGGGCCTCTTGTTCAGATATGAAAACTACGTCCCACATGCCACAAGTCTGAGGATAAAGAAATAACACCAAATGAAACCGTACAATATCTCACAAATATTTATTTACGATTGACTATATTGAACAATACGTATATAGTTAACACACTGTAACAGAAGAGCTTCAATGCCGTGTATAATGTTAGAGTGTAGTCTGAACCCGAACTGATGCAGACAGAAACAAATGGAGCTGCTCTGCGAGATTGCCACCGTATAACCCGAGGTATTCGCGTTTATATCTGTACATATGTACACTATTTTTTTACACCTTCTGTAAAGTTCTGTTGGGAAATGTAACTTACCCAATTTACTCTTAACTGATAGCTGTACCAACAATATAAACACGTAGCTTTCCTCTTGGAATATAACATGCAACCACGACTAGATATAACTAGATTCCTTTTCAAGCATGTTCCAGATACATTCGCAAGGGAAGGTTTTAAAACAAACCTGAACAGTGCAACAACGCCCCAGTGTAGAAACCTCTTTGTCGTGTCAGAATTATTAGAGAAAGGACAATTAAGTATGGGACTCCGGATACTGGCGTCACCTTTATGTATTTTGAAGAAAGCGTTACCTGAACTGACCCTGTCAAACGTTAATTTTTACACAAAGCGCTGGTCAAGCCATCATTGTGACTAAGAGATTATATCTGAAGAATAAATAGCTGGGCATATTCAATATCGGCTGTACATGCATACACTGGATCAGAGGCATAACACATATTTCATCATCACTTTTTTTGTTCTAGGTCTTGCCAGAGAGACACGTCCTAGTTAGCAATGCGTTGTGGGAACAGCTGCACGATTTTCTACTTACCCTACATTCTTAGCGTATAACTTACATGTATATTAAACACGGAGCAATAATTTTACTGGCAGCATCTGGCAACAAAATCGAGCAACAAAAGCTCCCAGGCTGTTGACTCTCTTATAAAGTTAATTTACTGACGCGCAGCGTCATTTCATTCTCCATACTCCCTATACAAGCGAATATCAAGTCCACAGCAAAAAAAAAAATAAAAGTGTTTGTGGAGAGAAAGCAAGAAAGCGAAACTCAGCTGGACATCAGGTCATTTAACAGGGCTTGTCTGCCTGGACCAGCATCAACATTAACTTCATGAAACTGTAAATAATGAGGTAGGGTAATGCGAAGAGAACCACTAAAGCAGTAACTTCGCTGCTTTCACAAGTGCAAATCCGGTGCTAGTTTAAGCGTATATGAAGCCTTCGACATTACGAGGTACATGTACATGTACCTATTACAAATATTTTTCTTTTTTATTTATTATTATTTAGATAGCTGATGAGATTTGAGCACAAAACTGACTTGACCCTGATAAATCGATCTGAATCCATGTCTAATATAATAGTCCTGTCTGGGAGCCAGTGTCATTGGTGTGTTATTATCATGGTAGTTTTTTTCTTACAGGCACAACACGCAACTGGAGCATCACACATGCGACACACATTTCCATCCCAACCTTCCACAATTTTTCACAAACGCTCACACACGCTTCTCTACGCATGAACCGGCCTTGTTCACCGACTTCCACAGCAATTGTTCATGGAAATGTCAACACAGCAACTTTCCACGACAGCTACCGCAGACTCGTATCGATCACCTCATTCATATATCATGCGTTTCTTCTCCCAGACTCGCCACAGAACTGTTCAATGACAGCTACCACATTTATCCTCACACAATTCTACAGTCACCATCAACATTCGAATGGCATCCGGCATACAGACCGCCCAGTCTTTCAAGCTACCGCCGCAGACTTAGCCTGGGCATGAGTACGTCATTGCTTTCGTGTCCGTAGCTCAAACGCTGAACGCCAGATGAGGCGTTCCATCAGCAAGAGTACATGACATGGATTGCGACAGTTTCCCGAAGCCCAACCTTGTCTTGAGACGGCACGTGGTGTTGACAGGACTATGGGAAAGGTGTTTCCAAAGACATCACAGCAGTGGCCATTGGTCAGTCAATCTACCGGGGCCACACGATTCCACCGACATATCCGGGTAGTTCTTGTTCGTTCAGTCGATCTACCAGCAGCCACACGATTCCACCGACACATCCGGGTAGTTCTTGTTTTGTTTTTTTCAGTCGATCTTTCATCAGCCACGCGATTCCATCGACATATCCGGGTATAGTTCTTGTTCGTTCAGTCTATCTACCGGCAGCCACACGATTCCACCGACATATCCGGGTAGTTCTTGAGAACGACGTTTTTGTTCTCGTCGAAGTAGAGCAGTGTAATGGACGATAGCTTGTCCGGCACACAACACGGGGCAGGCACCTGGGGCAGTAAGCCGATAGCATGGACCAGACTCTGGATGGTGGCGTGGTTGGACGGTTTGCTTCCCTGGAAAACAGAGAAAACAAATCTACTATAGAGAAGATTTATATTAGGACCCCATTGTAACACATTAGTTACATCGTGGCAGTACACCATACAATGTAAGACATCATACCACACAATATTACTTCTTCCAAGAACAAGATGTATATATTTTGCAGCTACCAGTCATATGGTAACCACCATGTAACTGTTAAAGATCTGGCCTGGAATTTTACTGCAAGGAGAGCACAGGTCCCTAATTACGTGTCCAAAAATGTCTGCTGAATGTGACACAAATTACTGGTCCTAAAACTAACAGCTACATTAAATATAGTTTATTTGGGTTTAATTGGTTGAGGCAATCTCTGTCGAGCATACATTTAGCGAGTTGTGCACTCCCACCACTGATAACCGGAAAGAACATGGAACAAATTTCCGACAGGGGACTGCCTTTGAAGTTTCCGAATGCTTATCCAAAGGTTCCCTCTGTTGGCTCAAACAAAACTGCACCGGAGGGCGAAAAAACGTGTAGGCTTCTCTTCTCCTTATCTTGAAGGACCCCCATCTTGATTCATGTAACACTTTCCGATATGACATGATTACACTGCTGATATATCAATTTCCAGAGCCCAGAATGGCAAGAAAAACTCCCACCTTTTGTTATTTTACCTCCCACAAAACGCATAGATCAGACTCGGCTGAAAGGAGTTTTTCTGTCTGGCAGGCCCAAAAGGTATGGGAATTGATATTTTTTAACAATTGACGAGAAACATATCGGGAGGGTATCAGCTGAACTCCAGGTTAAGACGCCTCGATGTTTTCTTGAGCGAACGTTTCCATTCCCCATCGAGGCCAGGTGAGTCGATGCGTTTTGTTACGACAAAAGCAGCTGCGAGGGCCAGGAATCGGGTGGTGGCTGTTTGCTGACACGGGGAGACTATCTAAAGTGGGTGTGTTCTCTGTGTGCTAACCTTACACCAAAACACGGGCCTCCAGGATTCTTACACTACCTCATAAACAAGGATATAGTTTACTGTGTGGGGTAGGGCTGGCTATGCAGCGAGGCCGAGCATGCTGAAGCTGAAACGGTTCGGTGTGCAGTCGGGTAGACCCCTGTCTCCTAACTCAGAGGAGAAGCAGTGTTCCATTACGGCTTAATTGAAAGCGAGACAAAAAATCCCACATGGCACCCACGGGAAGCAATTGAGGGCAAAAAGAGAGAAGAATAGCATGGCTGTAGACAGAAGCGGAGAAGCCGAAGTCAAAACTGCTATTGGCAGAGTCTCGGAGACATTAGCCACTCGGTGACCACTCGTCTAGCCGGGAGTTCACTTCGCGAACCTCTTAGAGTCGAAGTAAACATTTCCACTTGTTTTGGCCAAGCAAGAGAATACGATCCCTCCAGCTCGTGAATCGCTTTGTGGTGACTAGCCTTTAGTCTCTCAGAGCGAGAAACACTTTGGAGGCATTACCTGTAACCGTCCCGCCACGAGAGTATAGACTCCACTTAACCACGACTTGCCTGGTCACTTCTCCTGGAAACTGGAAGCTTTCAGGGGGCGCGGCCGGCGGGTTCCCCATAATCTGTTCTATCGAGTGTTTTGACCAAAGACAGAGCCCAGTTGCCTTGTCTTAAACTGACCTACAACACCTTTGTAGCAGCGCAAGCGAATGCCCACCCACGGGAACCACAAAGAAATACCAATACTGGGCCTGAAGAGTGTATGCTAGCAGCTGGAAGAACAAACATGGACCGGAGAAAAAAAATCTTGTCTAAGTTCTGACTCAAGTAAAGCTAGACTTAAGCATTTTCGAGAACTTCACCAGCGGCGGAAAACCACTGCAACAGAGATTCTCTCCCGGGAATTGACCTTTCATAGAATACTAAAACGCGAAGTAAATCTTTAATCCTTGTCTTACTAACCCCAACGAGTTTTAAAATATCTGGCGCTATCTTCTTTCAATATACATGTAAGCGGTACTGTTTAACCCCCATCCTTAAGTGGGGTGGATTAATCGTGCAAATCGAGCTCACTGTTTCAATCATTAGTGGTACTATGCTATATGCCGTGAGTGATGCACGGCCTATCTGACTGCATGTCTCCCTCGCCGTGGCGCCAATAGCTTACCTGGGATAGCGGGAAGGGGCAGCGGCCGACACAGTAATTCGCCTCGAACGATTTGGGCGAGATAATCCACTCGTTCCAGCCGATATCGGCGAAGTCAATCTGCAGCTTCCTCTTGGAGCACAGCTGACTGCTCTCCTTGGGGGAGATGATGTTGTTGATGTGCCACGAGAATACCGTGTCTTCCTCCAGCCGAACTGGGCTGGAGTTCCGCCGACGGTTTTTGCGGCGACGGTTTTTCTTGCGTCGCCTCCTCCGCTTGTAGTCTTCAGGATAGGGGATGAGTTTGGAGTCACGCACTTTTTGTCTCATCTTAGTCCGACCCTGCAGAATGGTTGGATGGGTCTGGGGCATTTGGTAAACACTCGGAGGAGCGAGCGTGTCTGTCGGGAACTCGGGAATCTCGTTATCGAATATGGATCTCCGTTTCCTGTGCCGGACTTCGTTGTGGCCTTTCTCTAAAGCGAACGGAGAGGTTTTCTGCAGGCGGAAACCGCCGGGAAAAATCGGAGGACCCGGTCTCTGTACCATTGAATTAAGGGCGTTGCGACTCTCTTCTTTGATCCTGGATGATCTGGGTTTGTTTTGACTATCCATGTCCAAACCATTCTGGCGTCGTCTGCCGCTGCTTGCACGGCGCCTGGATTCCGTCAGTATATCCCGGAAAGTGTCACGCGTCCCGCTTTCCGGATCCACAAACTGCTCCGTGAAGTCGATCGGATTCAGGTGCGGAGCAATGTGGTCCATCGTGAGGACCTGGCTATCGTTGGAGAACACAATCAGGTAAGGCAGGGACAGCCGACGCCGGAAAGCTCGGGGGGACATCGGAGGTGGAGACGCGTCACCTTTCTCCAGATGGAACGTCACTGCCAGAAAATGTGGCACGTTGTTGCGACGATGCACGCATGCGCGAACTGCCGCTCCCACTTCCGTCGCCTGCCAACCGTAGCTCTCGGCAGGAATGCGGCGGTGGTCTATGCGGCGGACGTAGCTGGGAGCCAGCTCGTGCATCTCCATGAGGATGCTGTGATCTCGCCCTTCCTTCGTCTTCCGCTTGTAAATGTGGACTTCGGAGTTGAGGATCTTGTCAGAGCGAGAGATGGCGCTCAGGTTGAATATAAGCATGCCGTCATTGTTCACCAGACCTGGAAGGAGAAGATAAACAGCAACTGGTAAGATACCCGAGCAAATAGCGTTATACCATAAAGGTTACTAAGAGGGAGTATTTTAACTGGTGCGAAGAGCTTCCGAAGATACCCGAAAGAGAAGAAAAGGCCTGAAAAACGAAGTAGCTCATGATATGATTGACCGAAGCTAAGTTTCGTAAAGTAAATGTGATTGGTTAAAGGGCACCTGACCGAGGGCTACTTTGGCGTCCCAATGAAACCGACTATTCATAGTGCTATGTTATGCCTCGTAATACTGTCATCACATCAACGCATGAACTCGCTAAGACTACTCAGCGCTTTTGGTTGAGCGTTCCAGGTTAAACTTAATATAAAACGAATAGAGACGTTCCTTCCCTGCATGGCTGATCTCAGCACAAAGCGAACAAGGGAAATGTGAACGCCACGATAATATGGATTTTGGGATGTTAGTAACTGATATTTTATTTTGGGAGTGAATGTTTTTGGACTCTGGAAACATAATTTCTGATGAGACATTCTATACACAGAGTCAACATAAAGATGGAAAAAGTTCCCGAATTTTCGGCAGAATCTCTCTGCCTTCGTCAGGGGATGGTAACTAGTGGCCGTTGGTGTCACATGACCCTTCTGGATCATGTGACACCAGTTGG
>JAAUYG010093392.1_pt1 | contig 15811 bp, 17 predicted proteins | sample 7278091 | NCBI WGS metagenome assembly JAAUYG01 (sample SAMN14350201, study PRJNA611818) | marine sediment metagenome | isolation source: surface marine sediment (0.6m) | place: French Polynesia: Moorea | collected 2018-08 | reverse complement strand
TACTACCCGACGCAAACGGTAACGCATTCTGGTGCTTTTTTAAAAAACGGGGGGGGGGGCGGTGTGTTTATTTTGGCAAGTTAAAAATAACACACACACACACCAAAAAAAAAAAAAAAAAAAAAAAAGGTTGCACCACACAAGAAAATCTGTAAATTCAGACCTTGACTTGGCGGTGGCGGCAGATTTGCCTGTGAAAAGTAGAGGTGAACAGCCTGCGCTATTTCTGGGTTCTGATGGACGGATTCTCCGATCTGCCGAGACACGCTCTTGTAGAAATCTCTCATTTCGCGCAGTTCAAAATCTCGCTGCAAGTACAGTTGGAAAAGACACTGTTATTACCCGCGCATGAGACGCACATTGTTGTGCCCCAAAGTGGCTTCAAAAGTTGGGGGTGAGTCTTAAAAGAGGGTCACCCTGAAGAAATTTTATTGCTTGTTGTGGGACGACGTCTGAACAGAACTTTCCAATGAAGTCTTGACGATTTCAAACTGACCCAAGCTGAATAAGAATTTGGAGTCTGTGTGAACTGTCCCCCAATAACCGCAAAAGCAAAGGAATTACCTCTTCAGGTGTTTTGCCTTTCAACTTTTTTGCCGATCTCACTTCTCGCGCGTGCTTCAAATTCTGCTTCTCCACCCGTTCAAGTTTTGCATTTTGCTCCTCCAACTCCTTGGACAACTACAATTTGAAGAGAAAATTGTTTTAACAGACACGCCGATAAAAAAAACAGCTGGATTTACACCCAGTAATGGTATTTCAACAAATGACATGCTTATACAAGGCGTGGTGCGTTGCTGAACACCACCGAAAAGCAACCGCGTTGTGCTGCGCGTAAATGCTTTTGTGAGAAAAATCCTTCACCTGCAAAATCTTGTTCTGTTTTTCTTCCGCCAATTCATTGTATGCGTCTTCATCTCTGCAGAGATTGTCCAGTGTGTGGCTCATCGTTTGTAGATCCTCCTGAAGTTCCCGAAGTTGTCGGCGTTTGTACTTGTATTTGTCCATCACAGCTCTGTGTTGTTCCTCCAACTGTTGCTTTTCCTCCATCTCTTCACCTTTGACGACAATCAAAACACTGAAAGGACCCATTTTCACCATTTCTTCTGCAGTGACAACAGGCCACTGTTTCGACTTTCAGCGAAATGCATCGCTCGTTGAGAAACTTGACATCAGTGTAATCAACACTTCAGTTGACCGTTGTAAACTCAGGAGCAACGGTCCCTTTGACGGGAAACAACCAGCTGGAAAGCAACTTACTTGTGTCAGAGACTTTGTTAAAGCTCTTCCTGTACGTTTCGTTTCTGGAGTTCATCAAGCGGAGAGTGTTCTCGAGTGCGTGAATCTCTTTCTCTGCTTTGCGTATTCTCGCGTCGAGGTCGTCGCCTTCGCGCTGCAGCTCTTCTTTCTCTTGCGCCGCCTGTCAATGATCGCGCGTGTTTTGTGTTTTTATTCTTCCATACATTTCCACCAGCCGCGTACACTTTAACCTTTTTCCCTGTATGAACTGAATCAAGTTTCACTTTCTTGACAACTTTGATGTGACACAATCCACACAAGAACTGAGTCATTCTGGTCTTTTTTTTCAGACGGCCAAGCTACACGTTTAGCACTTGTCGCTCTTCAAGCTGAGCACGGATGTAGAAAGCTGCGGCACATTGCAGCAACGCGCACACAGGAAAATGCTCGGCCGCGTGACTGTGTCCACTGACAGGGATAGCGATTAGCTCTAAACAGAGAGAAACAAGACACGAACCTTGATGACGTAGTAGGCCTGAGAATGTTCCTCCTCACCTTCGGGTGGAGCCATGGACACCATCAAAATTTCATACCTGGGAAGAAAAAGAATTTCAAATGGAAATTTATTTCGGAGGATTGAATGAAACAAGGCCGCGCGGCATCAAGCGATCAATGCATGAGTGACATACGATTGACTAGAGAGTGATAGCTGGCAAATTGCAAGGGATGTGGGAGGAGAAAGTCTCAAGATGACAACAACACGGACGACGGTAGTGTGACTCAGGTTAGAAAGACCTCTCTGCTTCACAGTGCGCGGCCAAAATACAAAAGATTTGCAGACACAACGCTCCATTGAATGATTCGTGCACTATGCACAGTGCTATCTTCCTGAAGACTTTCACACAAAGGCACGCAATGAACAGACACGTTTGTCACGTGTAATGGGAAGTGCTACTCACCTTTTACGAAGCTTGTCTATCTTGGAGATCCTGTCATGTAATTCAGATGAGATTTGTTGTCTTTCATCATCAGCGGACTTGACTTGTGTTTTCAACATGTCTCTGTGAATTGACACCTGAAACCAATGTTCATTTCATACTTTTGAACTGAGGATCAGTGCTGGAAATTGTTCAGTGCTGTGGCTGGTTTTGTGAGGTTTTCATACAATGTGAACTTTGAAGTGCAAGTAGTACTAGCGCAATCTTCCTCAACATCATGGCGTGGAGGGGCTGGCCAGAGTACAGCTCCCGAAATTGAGTCAGCTTCGTGAGGGTTGGAAGACTATACACCAAGCCGTGTTTCCAATCAGGTGAACGACGCACAATCAGAACTCTTCTTTCTTGGCGAATGAATTCAACACAAATACCCACCTCGTTCCTGCGTTCTTTCATGGCAGTTTCTAATTGCAGTTTTCGCTTTTCTAGAGACAGAACTGTGTCCGCTTTCTCGTTCAGAATGTCGCGCAGCCGTTTGATTTCCAGCTTGAGAATGTTGTCATCCACCATCAGATCCTGCAACAGCAGTACAGAGTCAAAACCATTCCTTCCATCATGAGATTGTTGCTGTTTTTGTTTTGTTTTGTTTTTCGTTTTTTTTTAATTCACAATTTTTTCTTCTTCTTCTTCTTTCAATTTTTTACACAATTTGTTCAATTGAAGGAATTCGGGCATCGTCTTTTGTTCTGGAGGACTGCCATTTTTTTTGTCTTGTTTCACCCTGAAAACTGCACCTGTTTATCCTTGACGAGCCTTTTGAGTTCACTTTGCGAAGTTCCGTTGTGCAGGTTGAGTTCCTCTATCTTGGTCGTCAAGTCTTCTCGCTCGGCGGTTTTTGTTTCGTGTTCGCGCTTCACTCGTCTGATATCATCCTGTGAACAAGTAATGAACGTTAAGTCCTGCAGATGTGTTTCTCGGCATGATTTGATAAAATCCGTTCAAGTTTCAACAAGTTACAGTCACGGAAATGTTCAACAATTCTTTCATTCGTTGCAATTCGAAAACCAGAATGCCCACTCCCTCGCTGTCTGCAGTGGTACCTCTCTGTGGGCGCCTCAGCAAAATGACAAATCGTTTGGTCGGGTATCTTCCGGAGAGGTGAGGCATTGTGGGAAGCAGGGTGACTGTACTTTGACTGACTGTGTGATTTTACCTGAAGCCTCTTGCGCTGGAGACTCAGCAGATGCAGAGCGGTGCTTCTCTCCTCCAGTTCATTGGTCAGTTCCTTGATCCGCGCCTCCAGCTGCATTTTCTCCTCATTCGACTGCTCCCCCTGCATTCTGTTCAGGCGACGTTCCAACTGCTGAATTGCGAAATCCTGACAGCAGAAAAGGAGCAATGTTCTCAGTCTTCTCAGAACAGAACCAAGTACCGTCCTCCAATGTTACAACTTGCATTCTGAATGGAGTTTTTTGTGTAAATAAATGTTTGGAAAATAGATTTTTGTTCTGGTTTTCATTGCCAATCAGACATGTGACAAGTGGGAGGAAGTTCAGTTGTGGACTTTACAGAGCTGACAGGGTGCACCCTGGGCCCAGGCATCAACCATCTCTGTTTGAAGAGGACTGCTGGCCCTGGCCTACAAGTCTCCTTTTTGGAGGGGGCCAGATGAGGCCTGGGCTCAAGAAGTCCGCTTTTTGGGGGGAGCGGCTGAGGCCTGGAACACCAGTTTTTCCAAGTGAATTTTCCAGCTGCACAACACAGTGAAGAAAAGTGAACGCACCTGGTTGTAGATAATTTCCTGTTGCTTGAGAGCGTCGTGGTCTAGCTTGCTGATCTTACTGTCCAGGTTGCGTATTGCCGCCCTGTCACCCTGGAATGAAAGGACAAAAGTTCAGTCAACCCGATGGGCAACCAAATGTTTGCACCAAAATTGTGTGAAATCCTCCTGACACATTGCAGGAAGACATTCAAACTCAATTCCCTTTGTGGCACATAGTTTTACACAAACCTGTATTTCCGCCTCCATGTTTCTCTCCTTGGTTTTAGTTTGATGCAATTCTCGTTGTTTTGTGAACAGCAGGTCTCTCAGTCTCTTTAGCTCTGCTTCAATCTCGCGTTGCCGTTTTTCTTCTTCTTGCATCAATTCCTCGTATCTCGCCGCTTTTTCTTCCGCACTGAGTTCCGACTCCGTCACAACTTTGAGCTTTTCTATCAACTCCTCGCGCCTCAGTTTCGCCTGTTCCAACCTGAAACAAATTTGTTCTCGATGAACTCAACTGTTGTCCAATCAGTGAACCTTGAATCTGTATATTTTTCATGAACGTTGAAAAATTGAACTTGAATTTTCGGGAATCTTACTTGGCCTCCTTGTCCAGTATGTCTTGTTTTAGGCGCGTCACTTGGGATCTCGTCACCTCCAGATCAGTTGCTGTGCGGTCAACTGTGCGTTTCAACGCGTCCAACTAAATGCCGAAGACAAGACAAATGTCCTTGTGACAAAGCGGCAAATATTTACAGCCTTTCAATGATGAGTAAGTTTGTATTTCAGACGTATGAATGAAACAGTTCTTTTTGCCAAGAAAGGGGTATGATATTGAACTTGACAAGAAATAGATTTCTGAGACTCACTTCACTTTGGAACTGATCCCTCATAGCCTCTGCCTCTTGGTATTCCATCCGCAATTTCGAAGCGATTCGTTCACTGACGGCAATCTTCTTCTCTTGCTCCGTGTTGTTTTCTATCTCTTGCTCCAGAAACTGTTGCTTCTCTTTTATCGCGTCTTCTCGAGTTCGAACCTCCGTTTTGATCTTAGCCAGTTGCTGCAAGACGAAAACAAGTTCCGCTTTTTGTTTTTCAGGAATTTTTGAATTGGGATTCTTCAAAATAGCTGATAACCGCAGGAATAACTTACAGCTGCCAGCAGCTCAATGTCTCCGTCTCTCTTCTGCATCTGCTCAATTGTGTTTTCCCACTGCACAATGAGCTCCTGACGCTCAGCGTGCGCTCTCCGAAACTCATCCGCCGTTTTGTCAAGTTCAATCTGAAAACCAGGAGAAATTCCAGCAAGCCCGATTAAAAAGACTGGCCACCACAAGTAAAAGCGTTTTTAGCAAAAAAAAATCACTCGCAGCAAGTGTTGCCAAAACGCGTATTTAACATTTTGAATGTGATCGGTCGCATTTGGCAGTGTTTTCAATAAAAATAGCCATAACTGAGTCCTGCATGAAAATATCTTGAGACAAAATTAAATTCATTGGAAAGCCATCTGATGAATGAGAATATTACCTGCACAGCCAGAGTTTCTGTCACTTCTTGGTCGAGAACTTTTCGCTTCTTGGCCACCTCATCTGTTAGCCGTTCAATTTTCAGCGAAAGCTCCCTGATTTTGGACTCGTCCATTCGAGTATATCTGCAATGCAACGAGAAAATGACTGCTTTTTGTGAGTCCAGTGAAATCTTAAGTTGTGGAACCAGACGAACAGAAGGGTGTCAAAAGCTCACTTGGCCAAAGTCATGGCATCTTCATCTTTTTTCGCTGAATCTTCCAACCAAGCCTCAAGAGCTTGTTGGTCCCATTTCATCTGAGCCCGAAGATCCTCCAGTTTCTGTGTCTGCTTGAATATGTTGTTCTGAAAGATAAAGGAAAACTCAACTTATGTTTCTCTTTTGTTTCTTGGGGGGGGGGGGACTTTTGTCCTGAACACCTAGCCCATTAAAAAAGTGGGCCAAACTGTTGGAAAGTGCTTTTACCTCGTAGACATTTTTTCGTTCCTTGAGTTCATCGATTTCTTTCTGCAGCCTGAGCACTTCTTGCTGGAGACGTCCCTCTTCCCGCTCAGCAATTTTCTTCAGATGCTGCTCCGTTTCAATCTCTTTCTTCCTCGCATCAACCAAACCCTGATTGACGCACAAGAGAAAGTTAGTTTTATCGTTCAGGAGGAAGGAAGCAACATTTTAACATCCCCTTTCCTCATGTGCAACAAGAATTAATGACAAAACAACACGACACCTGGGTGTGCTGCAGTTCCTGTCGAACATTCTTGAGATGTTCACTCATTGCATTGACTTTGTCATCATTTTCCAGAAGGAAGTTTTGCAGCTGGGTGATTTGTCGCTGCTTCTCTTGCACCTGAAGAGAACAAAATGCAACAACAAAGTTGCCACACATTTTCTGCACTTTTGAAGGAATGTTTTCAAATGCAAACCAATCTCCTGGCACACATACCACTTCCTCCAAGTACTTGTTCTCTGCATTGGCGACAGGCATCGTGATGCCTTCGTCCCACTCAAAATCACTCAGGATGCTGCTGGACATCTTGAGGCAGTGGAACGCCTACAGCTGAAAAAAAAAAAATAAATAAATAAAAACAATGACAAACTGAATGGCACGCACAAAACAGCAAACATCTTGGTCTCGATAGATCTACCTCAGTCTCGATCAAACCATGAAGTAAAGTGAGATCGGCAATCTGGATCTCAGATCCAGAGTCCAGATTCCAGCAGCTGCAAGAGACTTGTGAACCTGTGACTTTTCATGTCTCGATGTGATGTTTTGCAGGAGATCTAGCACAAGTTTCTTGTGTCTGTCTTTTGAGCTACACTTCACAAATGAAAATTGTTTGTCAGAACTTACTAGATTCCACAAGAAACCACGTTTTATCCGAATTTTCTAGGATTCAATTCCCAAATGCACAGCTTCAGAAGATGTGTTGTCGCGGTCTCCTGGTTACCAGTCATGTGACTGAACAAGGAATCCCCAATTATCGCCCACACATGTTTGCATCCTGTAAGGATCGCACTGTTGCATTAACAGCTTGGGTGTGTCCTAACCTGACAAATCCAACCTTTTCACTGACATATTTCTGTGAAAGAAGCAGCTTTATTGCCGCAAACACCTTTTTAAAATGAAATAAAATGCAGCCTATGGAAAAGTTGCCGTGTCCTTGCTTGAAAGCTTTCCGATTCGAAGTTCGGAAATAAGTAAATAGAGGGTCTGATCTTCTGTTTTGCATTCTAACATAATACAATGTAATAAAACCCAAAGTAAGAAGTATGCAAAACCTTATAGATCTATTTAAATCTGCTGGAATAGAGCATAAATACTGGTGATTGCATGAAAAATAAAATTTGGGATGCACAGGTTCATCCAAGTGAAGTCAATTGTGTCCCTGGAAAGGTGACGTATGGTTAAATAAATCGAATAAAAACAGTGTTACTCATCATTTAGAATTCACTGAAGAAACTTAAAAGTAATCTCGTACAGGTAGGCTACATTTTTAGTGTTCTCAAATTCAACATAACATCACGAAGAACACGGAATTTGACCGTGTTTTTCCTGCTGAGCGATATTTAGTGCATTCTTCGAAGCTGTTCTGGCCATATATACCTCAATGCCTGTGTGACAGTGGAAGACAGCCGTGCTCTGGTTTCTTTCAAAACAGCTCGTAAATGTCTGGCAGAGAAATTAGAACTCTTGACAAAATGTTCAGATTGGAGGGGGTTACTTGAGATCAAGATGAGTTCAGTGGCTGAGAAAAGTAACCATGGCATTGAACAAACTGCACCACAGGTCTGTCAACAAGTCACAATGTTTCGCCCGAGAAGAGGTTATGGGCACCAGTCGAGAGGCCCGGGCATCGCCCTGTTTCTCTTGGCATACCAAATGCTTCAGGTGAGTTGTTGTTGGTTTGGCTCAATGCTTTCATTCTTTTTTCCCTTCCAATTTCCTGTTTTGTGCGGACGGGCATAAACTCAGAACACACAATCAGGATTTCAGTTGTACGCTGTTTCTTGCAACACATTTGCCTTGTGTTATTTCAGGTGGGCTTTGACAAAATTCCACCCACAACTCTGATTACAAGCCTGGGACAAGTGGCTATTTTCCTTCGGCCAAATGTACTCCGCTTCAGATGGCCGTCCATTGGAGATGTTTGCATCAGCGCAGTCAAAGTCTGGTGAGAAGTGGCCTCAAGAAACAAAAATGTTCAACCTTCACAAAGCGTACTTTCTTTTTGTCAAGGTGCAATTTTCTCCGTGGTGACTGACATCAGTAGCGAAACCTCACCTCGCGTTTCTGTGGACAACAACTACTTCAAATTTGCAGGTACAAAGAAGACTGGACAAGGTTGTTGACGGCAGCATTTTTCCACGCAGATGAATGGCATCTCTACTACAACATGATCTCGTTCCTTTGGAAAGGACTGACATTGGAACGAAGGTGAGTAACGCCTTGGATTGAGGCTCGTAGACAGAAAGGCAATGCCGTGTTCAGTTTCGTGACCTGTAGAAATTTTTTGAATGTCATTGTCACTCCAATTTCACGAAAATCACCACTCACCTTTCTTCTGTTAGTTGTCCATTCTCAAGAAAGCAAAAAATGTTGTGCTGGAAAATGTAGCATTTGGGAACCTGAAACTGACAACAAATTACGAATTTCTCTCGTTTGTTTCAGAATGGGAACTGGCTACTTTGCCTGTCTCATCGGGGTCTTTGCCATTTTGTGCAACATCACAACCATAGGTCTGGGTGTCTTAGCAGAAGCTGCCTTTCATGATTCATCCTATTTGTCACAGTGTGCTGTTGGATTCTCAGGTAAGTTGGGACAAAAAATGCCCCTTGGTGGACTCTGCAAATCGCGTTCCCCACAGTTTGTTCGGAATTTTTTTTTCTCTTGTAAGTTTTTTAAATTGCAAGAAGGAAGGGTGCTGTTTTGAGCAGACGACCAATTTTGCCTGTGATTTTGAAAAGGCTCCAAAATGTTGGGGATGCCGTGAATTGTTGATCATAATTTCTTCAACATTTCTGGACTCATATTGTGGGGCTTGTTTCAGGTGTGATATTTGCGCTGAAGGTGATAACGACGTACATGCTGCCGCCGGGGATGCACTACATCATGGGTCTCATCCCGGTTCCGTCCCGCTACGCCGTCTGGGCTGAACTCGCGCTCATTCAAGTGCTCGTGCCCAATGCCTCGTTCGTCGGTAAGTGCCATTAGAAATGATTATCATCTTTGATGGCAAGAACGACTCCGTACATTGAGTACCTAGATACCTCAGGACAGAAAACACAACAGTGCACAAAGGCAGCCCACACCATGTACCCTATTTCACAATCTCTAGAAGCTTCTGTGCACCTTCACAGACCTATATAAAATCACTGCTGCTCTTGCCTCATTATTGGAGATCAACCTGGCTTACTATTCCCTTTGCGAACTCGACATAAACACGTGTCCTGTCGATCAAGAGGCAACGTGGCAGGCAAGGAAACAATTTTGACTTTTTGTTGGGCCCCGTTTGCGTGACATATATGCGTGAAAAATTCTAATGCGCCCAGTGAGAATTTTCACTCTCACGACCACCAACAAGAAACAAGTGGAGTTGTGCAGCACTCAAACGCAACATCCACTCTGCAGTGAGGCTGCATTTGCACAAGCTGCTGAAGGTGCCAATATTTTTTGTTGATTTTTTCAGGTCATTTAGCTGGCATTCTGGTGGGACTAGCATACGTCAAGGGACCTCTCAAGCCCCTCATGGACAGTGTGATACCATCAGGTAATGATGCAGAAACTGAATCAGAACTTCGTTGTTCACACTAAATTCCAATCAAAATGGCCCAAGGATGGCGAAAGAGTTTATGTGCAATTTGCGGCAGTGTCCGAGGGCCGCACGAATAAAACCGGAATGATTGAGCAAGCTGCACATCTGATGGCTGTGGGAACATCCTCTGATTAGGCGCTCTCAGAACAGTGTTTTCTGCTTCTTGAACCGCTGAAGTGGAGCGACCTTATGGAGCCACGTGTGCGTCATCTTTCTGGTTGTTGTCTTGCCAAAGACCCCCTCCCTCAATTGCCTGCAAGCCCCACGACGGAAACTCGTTTTGAATTGTAGGGCCGTCCTACACGTACCGTGCGGGGCAGTCTGGTTACCGGCCTTCAGCTCGGGCTGGTCAGGCGCCCAGTCAGGGAAGCAGGTACGACAGATACACAGGAGGCTTCAGTGAAGAGGAGCAGTACCGCCAAGCAGTGCGAGAAAGCCGACGACAAAGTAAGTGTGTGATGACCCTATCTCTCGACACGCCCCTCTTTCCCAGTACTTACTGCTGGGAGGTCTCTCTGACAAGAAGATACCGGTGACTGTTGGTGACACCATGGGTACTGTGCTGACACCCCGAACTATGGTACTGACCTTAATAATGACCAACTGATGTATGTTTTGTCTGTAAAGGGTGAAGAAGTACCGGTAGCTTCCCTCCCTGTGGGGATATCTCCCGCCTTGAGTTTGACCATAGTCAGTTTCTGGTACCACCGAACATGTGATGTTATGTGACAGGGAACCGTGTCCTGGGGGAAAAAAACTCATGAAGATTTTGTTCGAAGGTTGAAGCCTCATCCGTTTGTTTTCTTTAAAAAAAAAAAAAAAAAAGCCTTTGTGTGAAATCAGCGCAGAATTTCTGTGTAAAAATGCAGATTAGAACAAAGAAACCATCATCAGGTTTGTAGCATTCACGTTCACGTTGCGTTGAGTTTTGTGCACATGCATCCAAAATAACGTGGACACGTTTATGCGGTGCTGTGGATCAGATTCCACTGTTTATTGGGTTGATAAAACAGCTGCTGTCTTGTTTCTGTCGGTTACTGTTCCGAATCGAGCAGTCAAAGCCTTTGCACACCAAAGCTGTCGTTCTGCGATGTTCAAGGCACTGAAACGTACGGGCCGATTCTCCAATGGAAGGTTTTGTTGGCGCTGAACCATTTGAAATCAACAGCCGCGTTGGCCGATACGCTTTGAGGGACGCCATGGTGTGAAAAGGCTTTAGTTCTCCGGGATCAAAGTTACAAGAAGAAACTGAGAACAGCGGCGTTGTTTTTATCTGTTAGATTCGGTTGAGGATGAGGAGCAACTGGCTCGCTCTCTGCAAGAGAGCCTGATGCAGCCAGCATAGTGACCAGCGTAAGCCATTGCACTTGAAGCTTTGCACTTTGCACAGTGAATGACAAGAGTTTATTCCCCCTTGGTTGTGCATGGATTTCACTTCGTTCCAGACAAATGTTGATTTGTGACCTGCAGTCAAACCTTGTTGTTTAGTCGTCAGAGGAAAAAGTCCAAACCCAAAACAGTGAAATAACAACTTAGATATTCCTGGTTTGTCAACTTTTGAGAATTTTTTTTTCTCATCCGACAAAAACTCAAAAAAGAATAACTGTTTTCTTTTCAAGAAAAGTCCTTCCGGCTTTGAGCCGTTCAGTAGACAAGTAACTTTCAGTTGATTTCCTCTACATGTGTGTGATTCATGTTTTGTTCTTTGAATTTCGCTTCGAGGTTTTTCCTCCCTACCCCCAGCCAAAGTAACTATCGTGAGATAAGAATCATTTTTAGGCCGCGCGAGTTGAGCAGCCCTGGTGTCGTTGCAGTTGTTGTTGCTGTGGTAAGACGCCATGCCCATACAGTAAAAAACTCCTCATGTACCACACCACTGGTGTGACGGTTAAAACAAAAAACTGAACTTTCATCCTCTGCACGGCCTTCGTGGAAGTTGGGGGAAAACGGAAAATGTATTTGTATCATTGGCGCAAATTGTTCATGCGCGGTTTTGTTCTTCCACAGATGAGAGGCTGTATCCATCAGCTCCTCCAGATCCAGATCCAGACCCTAACCCACCACACACAGCGACATCTAACGGCGCGCACGGACCGCATCCAGATTTATCCTCACGAACTTACGATCAAGAAGAAGTCCGACGACGACGGCTAGCCAGGTTTCAGTGACCACCTGGAGGGGGCCAGGAACCCTCAGAAGAACTGCCAGAATGTGATACTTGAACTAACTGTTACTTGACCTCCCAGAGCCTTGTGCCCTGTTCATATCAACGCGAATGCAGTCGCAACTGGAAGTATTTCTGTTGCTGAGTGAACAGCAAACAGAATAAAAAGGAAATTCTTTTCTCAGCAATGCAATGGGCAGCTGAACCCGGGTGAGCAGGTCAAAACATTTCTGTCCCCAACGAGAAAAGATATTATTGGTGGCTCTACGCGATTCTCTGCTCTGCTACATTGATGCTGCTGGTCAGTTACAACTGATGATCAACAACTTTTATCATTGGCCGCGTTATTTGGGATTCACCCTCTCCCCACCCCACCCCAAAGACACACACAGCTGAATGTACTCAAGCTGTTGTTAGTTTCATGTTGCCTCCCCCCTTCCCCCACCCATGAAATACGATTGCCCTGTGGGGATGATGTGAATAATGGTCAATTGTCTCTAGCTTCCTGGGAGATGATTTGGTTGCGACGCAACAATTCAAAGTAACACACTTCTTTGTGACATCTGTATTTGCATGGGAATCAGGAATGACATTTGTTGTAACTCTCGACAGATATTGTGATAAAACTTGAGGTGTAAGAAAGTTCCAACTGTGATGTAGTCTGTGGTCCTACTCAGCCGTACAAATTTGTCAAAACAAAAACATCAGCGCGAGATATTTGTGAAGTCAACAAAGTTCTGTGCTGCAGAACGCCTTGTCCTCAACAACGATGTTTGTTTTTTTACACGAAAAACAGGATGATTTTTTTATTGACAAAAAAATAAGTTTATTGTTTTGGAACACAAGTTGTTTTCACGCTTTCTTCTAAAAAGATAGATGTCTGGACAAAGGAGCTCAATTGTAAAAATGAAAAGAAATCATGTTGCCTGAAACAGCAAAAGATTGTTCTTTGAAGCGAGTGAATGTTGCTGGGGTAACTTTATATTTTACGCGTAAAATATCACGTTTCTATGAATATTTTTGTTGTTGGTTTTGTGTGTGACCTGGTTGTGAGTGCCTTTCGTTCAGTGATGCAGAAAATAATGGTTTTTCTGCACGCATTGTGACGATTATTTTGTTTTTTTGGGAAGTTAAACTTTGTGGAGAATGCAGTGTTCATTTTGCGAGGACGTTTAACTTTGTACTGGTTCCCAACCAGAAGACGAGGGTTGTGTCACGTTCTTGACAATTTCAACGAGTGCTTTTGTTTGTTGACAACATTCAAAAAACCTCAAACTCAGAAGCTCATCTCTGGTGCTGGTACTTTGAAATAAAGTGAACACGTTTCTGCTACAAAAAGAACAGCCCTGGTTTCATTTGCTTTATTTTTTTTAAGTTGAAAAACATATATAATACAAATGCGACAAATTAGACTGTTCTTGCTCAGAAGGTATGTTACGAAATGGTATGTTACAGCGCATACAGTTGTGAAATTCTTTCCTCGTGTACAAGTAATACGGCATCGACTGCTGAGTGATTTGAAGCTGTGACACAATGTGCAAGGTCGTATCTGTGCAAGGTATCTGATTCTGTAGCTTTTGTGTTGAGATTATGAGAGGGCAGAGGTATGCAGGTGCTTTTTTGCGCATAATTACCCAAATACAAGACACACCCGCACATACGATGCGCCCCTCTTTTGAGGGCACAATATTAGGATACACTTTGGTTGAAAACCAAATGAAAAGGTTACCCTTGTAGAAGATGCACCTCAACTTTTAAAGTCATTTTTTGGGCATAAAAGGTGCGTCTTATACGCGGGTAATTACGGTATTTGACTAGATAGGAAAGCTTTGCGCAGTATCACAGCCGCTTTCTGTTCAGCAGATGCGTTTTGATTATGCTGCTTTTAGGGCGCTCTTTTCCGAAGCACCATGCTTGCATACTTCTTTACCCCTGATCATGACCTCGTGTAGGGCGTACAATTCCACCAGGGAGTATCCCACCAACACCAGTGGAGTGAACAACCAATGGAAGAAGTTTCGCACGAAACTAATGTGTTCTTTGATTTCCATTAATTTCGGCCCAGCGACGTCGACGATGAATGCGACTAAAAAGCACAATTGCTGCAGCCCGGCTAATACGTACATGATGTATATGATGTAAGCTGGGGGATCTTTGACAAGGTACGCCATGGATAGTGCTGCGGAGACACCGTACAGACCCGCGGAGCACAGCAAGATGCCGTAATAGACCAGGAAGCACAGGCCCCAGGAGAAGGCCGGCAGGAAAGGGATTCTACGGGCCTTCACCACGTAATAGTGGAACACCTCGCTCGCCCCGATGGTCCAGCGCCTGGCCTGACGGGCCCACTCCGACAGCTCCAGCTCCACGGTACTACCGGAAGTAGGCCCGCTGATCACCGGAACCGGAATCATGGGAATGCGCAGGCGCTGTTCCGTCACGCCCATCCAGCGAATCAAACAGATGATGTCATCCATCTGGTAGCCCGGATGAACGAAGTTGCCATTCATGCACAGCTTCAGGGAAAAGGAGAAGATACTCATGGTGTTGATGTTGAAAGGAATCAGAGCGCCCATCATGAGAGTGGACCTGAGAATACCTGTGATTCTCGTAACAAAAGAAGCCCCGTCTAGGCCCCAGTTGTAGAGCAGAGGAGCCTGGAACACCACCCCGTGGGGGTTGCTCTCCTGCAGAAACCGCGACGTCAAAGCCTCGATGTACTTCGGGTGGAAATTGGAGTCCGCATCGCAGGTAGTGACGACGATTTTAGTTGGGTCAAAGAAGCTGCCCAGTTCTTCCTGCAGAACCCTGACGGATTCTCTCAGCCCGTGGTTTGCATTGGAACATTTACCGGGAATTTCATTGGGCAACGCAAATGGATGCACCGTGAACAACAACCGTTGGAAGGAGTCTGAGAATATTCTGGACAGTTCTTCAATCTTCCTCTCCACCTCTGGCGTTTTCTGCTCGAAAGAGATGACCATGGTGATTCGCTTGGCCTCGCTCTGTTCAGCCAATGACTGCACGCTCCTGGCAATCAGGGGCACGGGTTCCTTGTAGCAGCTGATGGCCACCAGGTGCTGGATGTCCGTGTTCTCGGGATAGTCGTCCTTGAAGTTGTAATTCTTGAACCTGAAAAAATACCAGTGCATGATGTTCAGCATGTGGGCCGTTTCTGAAAACATGTAGTGTGCGGGTCGAGACATTTTGCTGTTGTTGCAGTCAGACAGATGCCTTTTGCTTGTTGCAGTGAAAACAATTTTGTTGTGAATTTAATACGTTTTATGTTGGGGGGCGTACGTAGCAGGGTTGATTGCAACAAACTATGTGCAATTTTCTTGTCATTTTCGTTTTCCCTCGGTGTACAGGAATGTCACGCTTTATCCAAGCCAACTGCACCCAGTGAAAATCTTTTTTCGAGTGAACCAAGTTGCGAATTTATCATGCAGAGAGACAGGAGTGCAACTTCCATTGGACTTCGTGTCAACCAAAATTTGGAATTGTCCGCGTTAACTGTGACCCCTATGGGCCAAATTCATAATTCAATGCGCACACAACTACTACTTGAAGCAGTGGGAGTTACCGTAATCACCCACGAAAACACGCACGCACAAACAACGCACACCCCATGCTTTCCATTGAGAAACAGCAAAACGGATACCCTTTCATGCACACCCCTCTTTTTGATGGTCAAATTTTGTCAGAAAGGTGCTTGTTTTGTGTGGGTGATTCTGGTGTTTCTCCAGTTGTCTCACCTGTGCATGATGGCCATGTTGCGGGCAGCCAGGGACACGATGACGGCCCACATGAGCACGAAGACGGCCTGCACGGCGGGGATGGTGTACAGTGCCGCCGTCTGGTGGACGAACGGGAG
>JAAUYG010025150.1_pt1 | contig 15818 bp, 8 predicted proteins | sample 7278091 | NCBI WGS metagenome assembly JAAUYG01 (sample SAMN14350201, study PRJNA611818) | marine sediment metagenome | isolation source: surface marine sediment (0.6m) | place: French Polynesia: Moorea | collected 2018-08 | reverse complement strand
GTTTCCAGTCTGTTTTAATCTTTTCTTGCCCCATTTGTCTCCCAGACGTTTGGGGTGATGACACCTAGCTCATTATAAACATTACCAGTTCCTCCACTGACCCTGGCTTCATCCAATCTGTCTTTTACATAACTCAGCAAACCAATATACATGTACCCTTGGCCCTGGACTTCCCCGGAACAAAGCCCACACACTCCCCTGGCAATTTGTTGTTCCTAAATGCCACAGCAGGTAATAAAGTTTGATGACTCAGGGCAGGCGCCAGAAGACAAAAACAAGCAACTTTAGCTTCCTGTGGCTATCTGCTAGTATTCTGTCACAGTGGAAGTGATGCATGGGACAGGGACCACCACTGCCCGCTCACACCCACCCCCACTGTCCGCAACCCCAATCTCAGCTGTGTTGTTCCAAACCATTCAGCATTTGAGACATTTTTGATCCAATAAAGTCGGAATGAATGGAACAGAAGGCCAGGGTATGTAGGAAGCGGTGTGCTTTATGAAAGCTCTATTCTCACCCTGTCAGACTTGCTGGCACTGGGGAGGGTATTACTTCAACTGGACACTGGCGAAGCAGATCGCAATCAGCTCCATTCACCCTGTACAATATAAACAGCATAAACATGCCAAGTTACATGTCTTATGGGAGACCTTATGTCTAATATGCCTGTGAAAATAATTGAACATAAACAATACATGCATACCTATTTATTTATGTCTTTATTTCTGTATTTATTTATTTATATCTACATTTATTTCTGTATGTATTTATTTATCGATTTATTTAATTATATATACAGCTGTACTGGTATATATTTATTTAGGAACACAAAAGTAGTCCTACACATATATTTACTTAGGGTTTTTCAGCTTTTCTGACTTACCTATATCAGTTTTGTATGCATGTAAACTTGAAGACTTTTTAAGAAGAACTTTAAGATCAATTTTTACTCCGTTTTTTACTTAAAGACCACATTTTCCTGACTGACCGTCTTTAAAGATTTAAATGTGACAACCCAAAGGTGTCGTTCCCAGCCAAACACCACCATCTCCAGACACAGTGCTTGCTACATTGGCAACACTGCTACCGCTGTCACCCGTAACACCCATTTGTTGTCACGGCGACGTCTATTTACACTTCCTGTAAGTTGTGACCTACACATGTATGTCGTAACACTCCTTGTCACCTGCCTCATGGTCGGTGACCCGAGTAACACGAGGGGAGCACACACATCGTTAACACTGTTAATATTCCATTCCGCTCATTAATTTCTCGCTTGCCACACTCAGTTTTGTCAGAATGGACACATGAGTTATCCATGTAGAATAGGCCAGGACATGCTACCGGAGCATTTTGTATCAACATTGGTTGTTGATCACATCTCAAATACTCGCACACTGACATGTCCATAATTAGTACAAGGCGTTGTCTGAGTTTGCACAGAAAACGAAATATTTACCATTTATTTGCTATTACTACTAATGATTATTTATGCAAAATACACTCACAGAATAAAATGCTGGGTTCTACCGTGTGACTTACCTACATGTACGTCGGCAGTTCTGCCTGTTTCAATCCCTGGTAGGCAGTCTCTGAGATGTACATCACAGGATCAGCAGCAGAGAAGTTCTGAAAAATATGCAGCTATAAATTCTCATATTGTATTTCAAAGAAACCAGAATTTACTGCACACATTGCATAGTAACTTGTGACACTAAAAACCATATTTTTAATCAGGCAAAACCAACAGATTTATCTGATCAAAATATATACTCTTTATTATCTTACTGCATTCACATTAGATACCAAACGTCACAAATATGGTGGATGATGGATACAGTATTGGATACATGCAGTTTTCTATATAATGTAGTAACTGTAGAAATATCAAAGTACAACATTCTCCAATCTCCCTGCCCCGCCCCAGATTGACATTATTGTCTGCTACCGTTATTTCCCCCCTGTAATCTCACCTGCGTGATGTGCTTGTCACAATACCAATACACCTCACTTCTGCCGCAGCAGACTTGTCATCCTCGCTCAAAGCCAAACCTGGGGACTGACTGTGACAGAGGCCAGCTGGGGGAGGTCTGTGCGGCAGATGACACAGTGGCTACCCTAGCCCTTTGGCGGCTGCTGTTTCAGGCGCTCCCATGGCTGCTGAGGCGGGAGGGGGGGGGGGGGCGGGAGGGGGGGGGAGTTGGAGGGTGGCTGTCACCCCAATTGGTAGGCTACATTGTCCCAGCTTCTACCCCCTTGAGGGGGGCTTTGTTAGGAAGCCTGGGCATAAGGCTATGGACAGTGTTCCCACATAGGGAAGTTTCTACCTAACAAAGGGGATTTAGGACTGAAGTCCCTAACTCACTGCCAGAATATCAGATCAGTAGAAACAGCATTAAAGTTTGATAAAGACACATCAACCTTAACTTGGATAATGTCAGGGATAATGGACATGCCACAAAGAAAACACAATACACACATTTATAAATGAGTTCTGAACATGCTAAATCTGCACTGTATCTATTCCATACCAGAATGGATGAAAACAGCTGAATTTTAATGCATAAAAACAGTGAGGGGCACAGTGCTAGGGGAATATTTCATGATGTTTGATTTTTTCACTAAAAAATCATGAAATGACTATTAACATTATACACTATTCATGTGTATTAAACATCACAGATTCCACATGAGACTCATAGGCCACAGCTGCATAGCGTTAGTATATCTGGAAGCTACATCAATAGTCTTTATTAAAGCTGCTGTTCAGTTCAGTACAAATTTATTATACACCATTATTGATACAATCGTATGCAGACATCAAAAAGAAGTTATGATCTTGACATAGAAATTACCCACGGTGATCATTGTGGTGATCATGCGAATATCAAAAAAAAAAAAAAAAAAAAAATTCAATGCATTGAGTACAAGTACCATCTGATTACACCACCGCCAGATTCAGCAACACAGGTGAAAGGAAATACATGTACACCTGCAAGAAGCTCCAGGAAGGCTAGTTAACCTTCAGGAATATGGTGCCCTAGCCATGTAGCCCCTAGGGTAAGTTGCAATGCAAATGTCATGTAGCATTGGACTAAGAAAGTATCTCATGTACCGGTCGGTACTCCAAGAGCAAAGCTCCTGGCTGATAGCCTAACACAACCTAGGTCACTAGAGGAATAAACATTAATAGATGGATCATGCGATGCGCTACAAAAACGGGGAGAAGCTAGTACCAGTATAAGTAAATATTGCACCAGCACAATATAAAGTGTAATGTACACTTCTATCTCAAGGTACTAGTATATTTTCAAAATCAAAACTTTAATAATCCAAACAACTATGACTAAAGACACCTTAATTGATCTGACCCAGTCCATGCACAATTCAACCCCAGAAATCCCTGCGGGGGTGGGGTGGGGTGGGGTGGTGCCGCCCCCCAGGGAACCTCCTTGAGTTAGTACTCTGCCACCCTGGGTGTAGTCGCAGAGTACATGTACCTGGCACGTTATACCTTGCAGGCAGTGAGTCTGTTCTGTCCAAACACAGACTCAAGTAATGCCTGATATCACAATTTTCCATTAACTCCTGGAACCTTTCCACTGAGACAATGCACACAACACAGAATTACTGGAACCAACAGAGATCAGGACAAACTAGCGAACAATGGACGTAATAACACGGCCACGTGACAATGTCATCAGAATATCAACCAGCGGCCACCGACCTTCTTTGAGGACCACGTACCAATCACTCCCTTTCACGACGCATACGACACAGCATTTGTAACATGTACATATAGGTGCTTACATGCAGATAAGCTAATAATAGTAGGAGTTGCTTGTAAGTCAGAAAAAAAAAATAAAAAAGAACCATTAACATTCCAAAGCACAAAAACAGGTAGCAGGGATTAAAAACTTCTCTTGTTCTGTTAGACATATATGCTGGATGGCAGGTTCTCACTTATTATGCTTGTCCAGTAGTTACTTCCACTTGTCCTGTGCATCCTTAATGTCCTTCCCTAACCTGTGTGTACCTACAGTGTACTCTTGATTGGTCGAAGCTATAATGCAGCCGGATATGATTGGCTGAGGGGTGCATGATTACCAAAGCTACTTTGGCTTGCAAATGAAGCCCACTATTCATGCAGCATTTTTTGGCACTAAATACTTCCTACTATACAAAACTTGATATTTGACATTTTTTGTCAGTGACAAGTCAGACTAGGCTAGCCAATTTAAAGCAAAATTTTACCAGTTAAATACAGTGAACTATATTGAGAGACCAAACCACTGCCTTGAGAAATCATCTGCCTTGAGGGATCACTAGTTTTTGGCAGATGGTCGGAGTTGGTCCTATATTTCAATGTAAATGTACCTCTTATGAAAGACAACCTGTCTTGAAAAACACACATTTTATGGCCAATGGGGAGGTCTTTCAAGCTTGGTTCCACTGTAAGTACTTCTCAGACACCGAGGAAGAAACACAGGTGTTCTTTTCTTTTTCAAAAAATGATATTTGCAACTTTACCTTGTCATGGTTATGGAATGTTGAGCTGCCTAGCTGTACAATGTGTTCAGGTATTGGTGTACCCGTATTCAGGTGATATCGCAAAATTTCCACTGATGACAGATTGCTTTTCTCCAGTGACCATGCTGACCACTGCGAGCAATTTCCTTACAACTACTTGTTACTGCAGTAGTCCCTCTATTTTAAGACATATTGCATGTGGTCTTAAAATAAAGGTTGAACAGTACACATGATTATACTTTGGCACCAAACCAGGTGGTCTTATAATCAAGGCAGTCTTAAAAGGAAGGGTTGTAAAATAGAGACACCACTGTACATGTATTATGTCATGTTTGCTGCACTCCTAAATTAATGTCTCTTCCTTTCCCTGGACAGACTGCACTTTGGGGGTGGTATGTGTGGTAATAACGAAGGAAAGCATAACACACAGGAAGGTCAGACCAGACAATAGGTAAAGGAAGTAAGGGTCACTGGTTTGTCACACACGGTCACTGCAAGGTCCAACATCCCAGTTTGAATCATCATGGCCGTGCTTGTATCGAAATTGGTTGTGGCAGCTGGCTCAAAACTTCACAAAAAGATGCATTTAAAATTGACACAAAAGCCATATATTTATACTGAAACAAATTACATGTACTACTAATATGCATACCACTGGAACTAGTTCACTGAAACTGACGTGATATTTGATAATATTTTAAGTGTTACACGAGAGAAGTGAACAGAATAAACATGACAGATGATCGATACTTTGCTATGGATAGTTATTTCCAGACTTCGAACATGAGACACATTTCTTGATATACCGGTATAAATTATGCAAAGTTTTGTAACATTGCATCTTTGATATTATAGCATGCAAATTGGACACTAGTCAAGCAAAATTGATACCAGTAGTAGTATAATCATTCCCACACCCAATGAATATTTTTCATTCATGAAGGCCCTTTACCACAAAGTTACATTCATTTGCATTTTGAGAAACTAACCAAAATCTTATTTACTTTGGCCCTAGGACTTGCCCATTTTGGAACATTTTGAGAAAGAACTAGACAGTCGGTTTCCTGCAACGCGAGGAGGCATCCCGTTGTTGAGCATCAGGATACATGTACTTGTAACATTATTATAATATCCATTTAAAGTAAAAGTTTTAGGACATGTTATTAATCTCCTAGTGGCATCAGTTAATAGGTTGGGGACAAAGTCCCCCAGAACTAAATTTCCCAGGTTAATAGTAACATACGGCCTAACTCGGCTCATTTACAAGACACACGGCTATGAACTCCGTTTGACCTTGACTTTGACCTTTCAAGGTCACTCAAGGTCAAACGGATTTCATAGCCTTGTGTCTTGTAAATGAGCCGAGTTAGGCCGTATGTTACTATTAACCTGGGAAATTTAGTTCTGGGGGACTTTGACCCCAACCTATTAACTGATGCCACCAGGAGATTAATAACATATCCTAAAACTTTTACTTTAAATGGCTATTATAATAATGCTACAAGTACATGTATCCTGATGCTCAACAACGGGATGCCTCCTCGCGTTGCAGGCAACCGACTGTCTAGTTTGTATATACAGTTTATTCCATCATGTAAAATTTAGTGGAATTTAGTAAATTTTACAAATATATTATTAATTTGAACATAACACCATTTACAGTTTAATATTTTATCCCTATGCCCCTTTTACATTTCGACCGATTATTGACTTGCATATCAGTTGATATACCTACTGGAATTTCTGTTATATAATATTGTACATGTGTATGTATGTTTTATGTGGAATGTGTGAAGATCAGACAATACTAAGCAAACCATACATGTAAGGTATGCTTTTCAACATGGGGGTCTGTTGTTTACTTGCAGGAAATGGATTACTTGGATATCTCTCTCATTCGAGACACTCGAACTGGGCGGTATGCTAGAGTACCCAAGGTGAGCATTGTTCTCCTAAAGCATGTAGCTGTTGAATATTTAATGGACGTTGGCATCATTTTGAAGCTGTGTAGATGGCCAAGTTTCAGTATTAAAACTTCTCTTGCTGCACATGAAATGCATTACTTAGTCCGAATATAATTACATGTTTTGTGCCAATTTAACTGTGGCTGTCGCTCGAGTGGTAGCGAAAACCGAAAACGCTTTCCTTGTTGTGTGGTAACATAGTAGCTAGGTAACAAATTATCACTGAGGAGTTATATATGTATATATATAGTTATATATACTCTGTGATGTGTGCGTTTTCTTTCAGCAAGCCTTTTTGCTTAATTTAATTAAGACTTGCATTTATGCATAATGCAGTCGTCTTTCACCTGAAACTGGCCGTTTGAGCTACAAATAAAAGTAGACCAGTGTTGCCTGACATACAGCTCTGACCTTGATATTAATTACGTCAATGATGCGCTCTATTTGGTTCATTTACCCAATCCAAATATAACTTATGACTCAGTTTATTTATAATATCCAAATGTAACCATGATTTGGTTCATTTATCAAATCCGAATGTAACTATGATTTGGTTCATTTATCAAATCCCCCCCCAAAAGTGTAATCATGTAAATATGTCATGATCACCCTTCTCTTCACTCCTAGAAATGCTGGCTAATGATTGTCATGATACAAAAAAGTGTGGCTGACTGTACATTCAGAAAGTCTTTGACCCTTTATGTATATTGTGGTATAGTTTGCATAGCATCACTAGGAAACCTGTAAACTTCTCATTAACTTCTAAGATTACAAATGGATTAATCAAATTTTACTCAGCTTCAGCCAGTGGGTTTTTTTTCCCCACTACTGCTACAATGTCATGCCCATTGGTATAAGAATACATATTCGTCATTCACCTGTTGCAACAGCCGTAATTGTGTTTCAGTAAAATATGGAGCATTTCAAACTATCGGGTGGGAAAATGTCCGAAAGATACTGGTCCCTGAAAGAAAGCAAAAAGCCATGAAAACTGTGTGAATTTCTGACCAATGACAATTGACCAAAGCTTTTATGCACCCAGATGTGACTGGCTGAATGGCGCATGATGATCAAAGCCTTAGGCTTCGCTTCCAAATGAAACTGAATGTTCACAGTGTTTATATTACATGAAATATGTTCTATTACTGGCATAATTAAACAGCGAACCATTGATTCTTTCTGAACATTTCTTGAAATGCCTGAAATATAAATATGCACAAAGGAAAAAATGCTACCTTTAATTAAAGCAGAACGTAAAGAATGAGAATCGATAGGTCTCTGTGATCTGGTTATTGATTTTCTGCAAAACTCTATACAGAGTTATTGCATGGCATCCACTTCCCAACTGCCTGGAGAAGTTTTGGTAATAAAGACCCCTGAAGGTGATATTGATAGACCATAGCACCCCTACTGTGGGTGTCCATGAATGATACATGTACATGAGGAAATTCATATTGACATTTAGCCATGAAATAACCCGTGTCATGAGTATGATAAATGTTGTGTTAAATTTGTCTCACTTGCCTTGTGTCCAAGTATACAGAGAAAGAAATCCCACTTTAATAAAGAATAATATTATTAAGTACAATGTACTGCGGTAGTAGATAATATGTAATGCACGTGATAATAGTAACATGATGTTGAGAAATTGAAATGGTAAGTGTTACAGCTGCCGTCGGATAATTATAGTGTCCCCCTCTTAAAGGACACTCTTTAGAGAGGACCCCCCTGTAGAAAGAGCACAAATTTTTGGCAGCAAGTACTGTGAAGGCATGTGATGCTCCCTCTCTCCAATGGACACCTTTATAATAAGGACAGATTGGGTGTCACTGTTGGAGTCCTGATAGGACACCGAAGACACTTTGCAGACACAAACAGACACCAAGGTCTAACTCTGGACTTCTTCTAAATATAGCATGAAAATGCCTTTGGTTTATATAAACATAATAACCGCCCGTGGTGCTTTCTGGTAGAGATGAGCTTTCCGTGCCGGCAATCATTCATTGACTTTAATATGAAGATGTGGTGCCAGAGTCGTTTGTTAGACGGTGACAATTATACACACAGTTCAGGACTCGGGGGGTAATTGATAACTACGACTTTTTCTAATAACGAAGATAATGAAGGTGGTGTGTGGCTGTAAATGTGATTACCATACTACTTAATCTGCCTCACATTGGGGGATTATTACTGACGAATGGAAAGAGTATCTGGGCTTTGGGTGTAAGGATTCAACTTGTTTTTGCCAGCATATATATAGCATTGTCATTCACCAACTGCACCTTTTGTTATCTGTAACAGATGTATGATATAAATGTATGAGGACCATGACAAAGGTCAGGGAGGCAGGAACATGAGGAAGGTAGGTCTATTTCTGAAGCATTTGTCTAAATAAGATTGTGCAGACCTGTAGATTTAGAAGAACCCAAATGCAATGCATGGTTACCCTGCCCAACACCATTACAGACATGATCAATCAAAGGATTTCAATTTCTGTTACTGAGAAAAAACAAGAAAAAAAATTCTTATAATCTCCTGAAGATGTTGAACTGAACAAAATCTGATATCTGCCTCGGATCGTGCTATTTATATAGCATCATTGACTAGGCTATGGATTGTAACTGAGAATTAGGCTCAACAGGATAAATATGATGTTTGCATGATTGTAATATTGGAGCTTTGGTTGTACATGTACTATTGCTTAATGCACAGGCAGCTGATGCCACATGAAAGAGTTCCAGTAGCAAAAGTGCCATGATAAGATTCAATAAACATTATCCCTAAAAAGAGACCGGGGAATGGTGGCTTGATTACCATGGATTTAACCAGCCCAATTTAGCCCAGAGTCAAGAGAGCTAAATTTGATGAAATGAACTGAAGTTGAGGTTTGTTTTGGAGGCAACCATGGCAACAAGAAGGCGGAAAGGCAAGGATTGATCGTAAGAGGGCATGGCTGGTTGGCTTGGTACATCCTGCGTCCTGTCTGCAATTTGTGGTGACTATCACCTGATCAATGGGTCAAGCAGGAACCCATTGTTGTGATTGCTGGTGCCGCCGATGCCATGGCAGCCCATTTCCATGCCATGACCGTGGTCATTAACTTGATGTCTTGTATGTACACACACAGCACAGACACAGGTACATGGCGCCTTCCAGGCACGACAAGTGTATGACACATAAGCCATGATACCCTGAGGCTCTGATGAGGATAAATAATAGAATCTGGGTTATTATTAATGCACCAAATATGACAGAGCATGCAAACTCAGCAGCTCTACTTCCCTGGTAGATAGATAGATAGATAGATAGATAAATAATTTATTTCTCATTTTCATGTAACTACATGTATAGACATTGTCAGTGAGAATTATCACCATTGTACATTAAACATGAAAATGACAGTAGTCCATAGAGCTTTAGGCTATCGAGCTGGACACCTGGAAAAAAAGTCCAGTCAAAATCAGTTAACAAAAATATAAATCGAGATCCCTAAACCATGTAAACTGTAATGGTTGCATTGGTTACCAGCTTGTGATTTGGGATGGATTTCTGTTATATTTCTAGTAATTTGACAAAAACAGTATCATCTTAAGTGCTCTTTTTCTGTTTTGATATGCCTAACATCTCTTGGTAATTGATTGAATGCTTTGGCACCAGATATTTTAATGGAATTAATTAGGCAGTTGTTATTGGCTTTTGGTATTAAATGATCTAGTGTTATCTTAGCTTCCAGATTTCTGATCTGCCATCCATATTTTTTGAGACAATGGCATCTAATAATTCACTTAAACTAGAATGTCGAATATTATGATGATCAGAATAAACAATTTATTATAATTTAAATATTTTGTCATTCAGTACTTGTACATTACTGCTATAGAGGTATTGGTTAATATGCCATTTTGTCTTTTAGTTTCTGAACACATTGCAATAAAATTTTGTCTGAGTGGCTTTGTCAAAATTATTGTGCAAAAGTGCATACGTTAACTGCGTTGGCAGCGAACTTATTTTATGTACAAATTAGGTGCTTAATAAAACTAGCCTAAGTATTTGATCATCAACCACTGCACCAGTGATCTGAAAATGGAAATATTATCCAATCAAACTTGGATATGATTCGCACAAGTATGAAATATTGATTCAAGCTAAACAAAATGAAGGTCACATCAGCTGTATTAAAAAAAGGTATAAAACAATAAGGAGAATTAATGTCACTTAAATTAAAAAGATTTTATTCCCTATACATACGTCACTTGGCATTAAAGGGCAGATTCGTTATCTTGGACTGTCCAATACATTATGAAAAATCCCAATTGACAGGAGGTGTCCTTGGAAGGTAGAAGACGTCATGAGGCAGTCATGGCCGTCCTGTCTGTGGCAACCATCAACTAGAGCAGGTGCCACCATACATGACAGAAGAGCCAGCCTAATGCCATTAGAGAGCTGGCAGGCAAAACCGAACAGGGGACCCCAACCTGGTCCCTAATTGTATTGCAACATGTCCTAATGTACTTTCTGCCCATTATAACTTTGCCCGTGACCACGAACGAATGACGGGCGGGTGCGTGGACTGGCTTAAACCACGTACGGGTCCGGCCGTTGTCACACACCGGAGTTTCTCCTAGGACATGATACATCTCCATAAAAGGCTCTTGGAACAGCAGACGTCCGTCCCCTCCCAGTAAGATGTCTCTACCAGTGAATGAGCACAGCGGGGGTCACAAGACAGCTTAACACTGCTTTACCACTTGAGAGTAATATTGGGTTGGTGAGACATGATCCGAGAGGGAATAATCCACAGATAATTATATCACTCCAGATGGAACCATGAACTGGCACCAGGGAATCCTGTGTCTAATGGTTCTGTCACATGTTCATGTATCTTATATGATATACCCCCCCTCCCTACCGCCACCCCAGCCCACCCCACCCCTGTAACTCCATGTCACCATTCATGACACAAATGGCCAAGATCATATTTCATAGGTGTCAGGAAATATTTAGCTTGGCATATCAACCCCCTGGTAGCCATCACCTGCAAGGACATCAAGGACCCCCACCCCCACCCCCATCCCCCTATGACATCCACCCCCGCCCCCATAATCCCTATGGGATCATTGGATATAATAAACCATATTTTATTATTCATTGATTTATACTGCCCTTACACATGCTATACATGTCCTTTTAAAGTTTCCCTTACAATTAAAGAGGACAATGAATGCAATGGGGCTAAAATAATCTTGTCGGTTTTGCATTGAAAATGGTCTTAAAATGGAGGTCTAAATACATGTAGTCTTAATAAGTGTCATTACCCTGGTCCTCAAGGTGCCATACAGACAGGGGGTAGTAGCCTTAATGACCTTAGACCATGTAGACATTTCATCTTGTTCCTTGGGAGAATTTTCCGCAAAAAATTGTTATGAAACCAACAGCTTTTAGCAAAGGTGGTCAGAATATTAATAATTGATAATAGTGAGTAAAATTCACTTCGCTATTTTCCAAAAAAAAATTGTGTGGACTCCGGAGAAAACATTCCAGCACCCACAGCTAAAATATCAAATATAAAACTTAACTGCATCTATATATGTTAACATTTGTGGCCACAGGGCCATAAAGCTTCATAATCTGTGACCTTCTCAATAAGATGGTTTCTTTAAGATTGGAGTGATCATGGCACTGTTCATGTTTTCAGTACATGTATTGTTTTGATCAGCGTCAAAAGTTCTTCAGCATCAACAATAACACGCTTCTTAGTATGAACACTCAAGAATTACTTGAACAGGTTACACATAAACCTGACAGAGTCAAGCAGTTGTATTGTTGTCGGTTGGGGATTTATGGATAGTGACAGTCGATGGATTGGCAATGAGGGCAACGATGACATGCCAATCCTATCAATATAGACGGAATGACCAGATTGTCTGCCATGACCATGTTGAAGGTTTGAAAGTGTCCGTTATCCATGATGCCTTCATAATATAGATGTGCTAGACCAATGCTATACACACGGTGAAGGGCGATCTGATAGTACAGTTGTCTCAAAATCTGGAATTTTTGTTAAAACTTTTTGCCAGTGATTTTATTTTGATAGGTGTGAAATAACAGATCAAACTTCAGTTATGTATTAGAGTAAGACCTCTATATAGCAAAACCTATATAGTGAATAGTGATTTCTATATACATGTTGTGAAACCTTTGTAAAGGCCGCCTTCTGGACCAGCAAAATATGGTCGTAATACATAGGTGGTATTTATTTATAAAAAATGTTTATTATTAATATAGAAAGTATATCATCTTGGGATCTTTATATCACTGGATATAAAGCAGGTCACAAGCCTTGCTGGTTTTCTGGTTTAGCCTGGATGCCTTCCTACACATCAGCACAATGCTGCTCTAGTTCATTCATGCATGTTATGTATGCTAATTCTGTATAATACGACTAGAATCAAACTATTAAATATGTTATTGTCATTACTATATCACCAGGGGGCAGTCCGGGGGCAGCTGGTAGGTATACTGACCAAAGTGAATCCAAATGGCTCTGCATTTATCAGCACATGGAATGATATATATCAATTTTAATATATTTTTATTTTCACATTTTATTTTTTACTTTTTATTTATTTTATAGGTCTGGTTCCCTTTGTATTTCCCTCGGATCCGTTACCTTCGTCAAGCTGGTTTCAAGAAAAGTCTGAAGTCTGAGAGTGATCTCTAAAGACAAATTGTTAAAAATACTAAAGTTCACATCTAGACTTCAAACTTTTCTAGTAGAAATTGGCCCATTATCTTTGGTTACATCACTATACCTGTCTGTAGTGAATGTGTAGAATTTGATTGTAGATACCCATAAAAATACCCCGTATTTATTAATACATTGATTTATTACCTTTGAGTATTCTTTATTTGTAGAAAATACTAGATATGTATTTCATTTTGTAGTGGAAAAAAACTAATATATACATGTGTGCATGTTATATACTTTTTTTTACTGTTAAACCCTGTAAGAATAAGAAGTTTTCCATAAGATTCATGGCAACAATTGTTTTCCTACACGGTGTAAATATATCTACCTCAGACACTATTAAGCAGCTTGATAGAAGTATTACATGTGTTTTACAAGTACACTAGCCTTCTCAGCATATTTTTAGTTGATAATTTCTAGCATGTATGACATACTAAAAGAAAGGTATGTTAGAATATTATGCATGATAATAAGGACATATTAAGGCATGCATATACATATTGCTATCAGCTGTTGATTGCACATTCACTTATTGACGTTCGCACAGTGTCATACATGGAAATAAACTACAGAACTATAATTGTATGTTCTTACCCTTCATAATATTTCAGGTTTTCCGGTTCCATGTCATTATAGTCACAAACAATTCTTAATAATTGAAACCTGACCTTTATACAACTTGCAGCAATCGTCCACCGATCATTCAGCACATTGCATGCACCAACCTCAAATGTGCAGTGACCAGTAGATTTTAATATTCCATAGACATTGTTTGGAGTTTTGTAATGTATGTACATTAAATATATAGATAGTTTATGTGTTTATCTGTTTTGAATATTAAAACATATTGATTTTGCAATATTAATTTTGTTTGAAATGTATGTGAAACACACTTGCATAAGTCTGCTTAAGTTCTTGCTACCTGTGTACACAGGACTGCTGTATGATGAACTTGTTTTTACAATGTACATCTGCATTAAATCTTGCTTTCCTGTTTGAATATGAGACTGGGTAATTTGCTCAAAAGTGCATGCTAAGGTTGCTAATAATAGGGACACCAAGACCTTATAATCGATTAGAAAGCCCTTGGCATTTTATCCAGAGCTACAGGCATGTCTACATATTCATGAAAAGATGTTAGATAGTTATAAAATAAAAAAGTTACAATATAAAACATTGTATATGAAATACACTGTGTAGCTGTTAAATTGATCAAATTTAAGTAGATAAAAGAAGTACACATTGTGAACCAATTTGGTGGAAAATACTTACACAAAACATGATCTTAGGCCTTAAAATATACTGGCATACATAAAATTGTGCTGTAAGTGTAAAAATATTTTGTTTCTAGTGAACTGTCTTGAAATACTCTTCCAAGCATACATGAAGCATGGGGATATAAACATTGTATTGTAAGGACGTAAATCTGAAAGGCATAATTTTTGTCAAGCTTCAAGATTTCCCCAAGAAACAGAATGTCTGTGGTGTTTTGGCAAATTTTCCTCTTCTGTTTTTGTTGCTGTACATGTACCGTAAAAAGTTGCAATTTGAGGTCAAAACTTAACATTTGAAAATCAGCATGATCAGTACATGTATATATCGTGTCTTATACATTTTATCCCGGTTTGTTTACAGGACCAAAGGCAGCGGGACATAGTTACTACCATGGGAGCTCAGGATGTGCCGCTGGAAGACAAGATGGTTACCATTGTGTATGGCACAGATCTCATCAATGTCAACTATATAAACTTTGCCGCCATGTCCAAGGATGTGGCAAAGGTAGTACATGCACTTGTCTGTAGGTGTAAATGGAATGTTAAGGTTACACATACCACACAACACGGTATGTACACTGTTACTAAAAACTGACTATATTCAGTATTTATACACTGTCACCATGTACCATAGGGTGCAGATATCCTTTTGATTGAATGTCGTAAAGTAGTTGGGACAACAAACATTTGGGTTTATCGTGCTTTATTTGAACAAACATAAGGTGCATGTAATGCGGTTGTGTTTTGTAGTCTGGAAAATACATATAAACTTTCAGGCATCATTTAGGAAAATACTTTCGGTTGGCGCACATATCCATTAATTCTTATATGACAGGGTTTGCAACAGCTTCATGTTATAAATTACTTTTTGAATAAAGTAATAATGCCATTTGCTGTACGTATGAGATTTGTTTCTTCCAGGAATGGTGCCAAGAACTCTTCAAATATGCACACAACCTCTTGGCCCACAACGCGAGCCCGTTGCAGTTTCTTGAAAAATGCCACACCAAGCTCACGCTGGTCACCAACACAGATGGCAAAATTCCTGTCAAAAAGTAAGTGTATTTTCTCTGACACTAGTTGCTAACAGAGATGGCAAAATTTGGGTCAAAAAGGAAGTGCATCTTCCCTCAGACTAGTCACCAACACAAATGGCAAAATTTGTGTCAAAAAGTAAGTCCATCTTCCCTCAGACTAGTCACCAACACAGATGGCAAAATTCCTGTCAAAAATTAAGTGCATCTTCTCTCAGACTAGTCACCAACAAAAATGGCAAAGTTCCTGTCACAAAGTAAGTGTATT
>JAAUYG010173893.1_pt1 | contig 15826 bp, 13 predicted proteins | sample 7278091 | NCBI WGS metagenome assembly JAAUYG01 (sample SAMN14350201, study PRJNA611818) | marine sediment metagenome | isolation source: surface marine sediment (0.6m) | place: French Polynesia: Moorea | collected 2018-08 | reverse complement strand
GAGAAGCGCAAAACTCCTTTTTTATGTCTTTGGTGTGACGCGGTCGGGGATCGAACCCCGGCCTCCCGCACCCCGAGCGGACGCTCTAACCACTAGGCTACGCGGGGGCGGTCTGTCTAGGTGGGTCCAGGGCCTTATGGTTGCTTGTCTCTCTATCTGTGTGGTCTCCTTTCTCATCCCCACAAGTTAAGGCGAAAAACTTTGCCACCAAGGTCAGTGTCACTGCGTGGGACTCTGTCTGCATTAATTATGACCTGACTGGAATGTGCTTATAATCAATTTCCAGCACTTAGGCGGGTTGATTTATTTTATAACATAGTGATGGTCATGTCATAAGGACCCATGTTTTTTTCCCCTTAAACCCCTCGATCCTGGCTTGCTGTCTTTCAGCACGGTTGGGGTTGAAATGAAAACTAAAACAAAGCCTTTACTGTCATTTCAAAAAGATGAACATAAACAACTACATGGCATGTAACTTTTGGTTATCCAGTAAGTGCTCTTAATTCTGAGGTGGTCTTATTTCAAAGGGTGGTCCTGCGATGGAGGTCCACTGTAGCCTGTAGTTGAATGAAACCAACTTTGTAACAATGGAATAATAATGGAAATATTAAGATATTATTAAGACCAGTTACTGCATAACCAATATTGTTGTTAATTGAAGAAACAACTATACCACCGATATATACTGCAGAAATATCATTTTAATGTCACCGACAGTAATATACACAATAGTATATCATTATTTTTTTTTTCAATGAACAGGTAATGTTTGTGTTTCATGCGTGTCAAATTTCGCTGAAGAGCAATGGCTCCCAAGGAATGATTTACACAATATCGTTACTTTACACCGGTCAATGTACACAACGAAAAAGTAACCGTTCAGTATTTACACATTTTCCCCTACCGGTAAATATAGCCAGCTCTCAGCATTGGGGTTTTGGTTTAATATCACAATAATGACAATAAATATTATGTGAACATGTACAGGTTAATCCAATGGTTGGCTGTTCTAATCATGCTTATCACACTCTGGCTGATCGTGATATGGGTCTACGGCCCCCGGGCGTTCCTGAAAGTGTTGAGCTTGCGTGAAATATATGTGAGTACAAGAGATAAAACTATAAGAAATGCCTAAACTAAGAAAGACCCAAAGTTGATCGGCACTGATGCAGTCTTCAACCAAGAAAGTAAGCTCAAGTGATGACTAGCCCAGTTATTTGCATGGGTCACCGTCCGGTTACGACTTTGAAAATAACTTACTATGTCCACACCACACAATGTTCGAGTCTTCAGTCATAAACTCACTTGCACTGGAAGTATTAGCACTACATCCTGGCTGGCTGACTTACTTTTTTTATAGATACAGAAACAGAGTTCATATAATAAAGAAAGAAGATGTATTAAAGAGATCTCCCAAACACTCTTCACGTAACACCTGCATAAAGGTAAATTAGCATACTAGCAAGTCACTTGAAAAATCAGAGCTTGAAAATACAAGGATTCCTGTGAAAAAAAAAAAAAAGAAACAAGCCTGCATATTAAGTTAAGCACATGTCCTAAACACACACAAACTACAAAGTATCTCAGTTACACGAACACACATCCAGAGTTATCTAGGGTATGTAACACTGAAAATGCCCTGGACTATGTCTATCCAATACAACCACATGTAAAACAAGGGCATAGGGAGGCTCTGGGTAATGGCGTGCATGGACAACAATGAACTTACTTTGTAATTGTTTATTTAACTGCCACTGGAAGCATTTTAAAGATAATTTTAGGTTAAAAACAGACATATCGCAGGCATATTGCAGACATATTATATAATGTTGCAACACACGGCATAATCAAAGTTCAATTTCAGTCTAAAGTTCTTTCACAACAATTTTAATGGGCTGTAGTGATTACTTCAGAGTTCTATTTAAATGTTGTTTTACTAATGTTCAAAACAGGAGATTTAAATATAATATATACAACCATAATCATACAATTTCCTACATAGATATGTGATCAAACTTCTCCACAAGTTACAACAAAACAAACCCCACGGTCATTTGTGTTGGCTACCGCTACTTTTGTGTGTAAGACAGCTACCGTATACCATCCAATTTGGTGTTTCTCTTATGAGTTTTCTTTTTGACTCCCCATAGCCATTACAAATCAGTAGAAAATAAATGCACTGAGAATTTTCATTTTGAAAAACTATTACAGCGCTCCCTCTATTTTACGTTATTTTAAGACCACCTTGATTGTAGGATCACTTAATCCTGTTACCAAAGTATCGATTTTGTGTACTTATTGAACTTCTAAGGCCGCTTGTCACATAAGACCACATTTTCACCATCCCTTGGGTGGTCTTAGAACAGAGGGACCACTGTATAGGATTTAAATATAGACAACAAGGCTCTACCCAGTAGAGCAGGCTCAACGGTCGGCTTTGAATACAAATTCAGCTCGTCAACAAAAATATTAACAATAGTCACAATGATAATTTGCAAAACTACTAGAGCTATCATACCTAGTATTTCCAATGGAAGTTTCAACACTGTGCAAAAAATTCTTAAAAACAGACTGATTACAGGAGCAAGGAGGTAGAAAACCATGTGTTACATCCTGCTTACGCATTTTTTGCTAATTTATTACAGAAAAAAAAAGAAACTCGTATTTCAAAGTATGAAATATACATATATGGTTTACAATGTAAGGAACATGCAAAACTTTCTTTCTAGGTGCAATCAGGAGAAAGACAAGGAACCTGTTTAAGCAGTACCTAAGAATGCAGAATGTTTGAATATGTAATGGGGTGATGGTATAGGTTAAATTAAAGAAACAAGGTCATCGCGAGGTCGTACAAAAAATTTGTCAAAATTGCAATATCAACTACATGTACAGAGATCTAGTCGGACAGAAACATACTGGTATGACCATCTGTAGATATGGACCACCTATTTATATAGACCGAACAAACATCATTTCCTATGCTACTGAACCTGTTTACAAAACCCACCTGTAGTACACAAAACCGCTAACGCTAAATGGGTTGAAGGCGATCCGTACAGAGGCTTTTACAATTTTCACAGTTTGACATACACTCCACATTACTACAGTAGAGTGACAAAATGCATTTTAGCGACGCCCAAATGGTTAGCGCATCAGACTTCCAACCACGAGATCGTGGCTTCGAGTCCCATGTAAAGCTAGTTGGGTCATCAAAAACGTTCCTTCATGGCCTATGGGCAACAACAATTGTACCTTGGTTCACTCAGTTGTAAATGAGTAGCTGGCAATAGACAGATATGATAATGGTACTTAGATCACCTTGCATCTTGAAGCATGTATGTAGATGTATCCCATCCAGTGAGTCGAGCAGGTGATGGATGTAACAGGTCCGACAGGACTAATAAATATGTAAAGAACTTTGAGCTCCATCCGGCAAGGAAAATCGATATATAAGATCTACATATTTACTATTATTATAAAATCATACAACTGCACAGAAACCGAACACATTACTTTGTATGCATGTTTTGAACTTCTGTTGTAAATCTAGTAACATCTTATGACAACATTATCATGGCCAAATTGACTGGAGTTCAAAAGCAGGGACCGAATGTATTATCATGCAAAAAAGCACTATACGGGATTGGCAGGAACACTTTCCTAATACAGGTGTGGTTTCAGAGACGGTGTTACAGATTCACTCTCGTTTTCAAGCCATGACAACAAGGCCATACACACTTCACGGTATTGTTGTACTCGATATCCAAATTTCTTCCCCTGTACTCTAAATAAAAAATATCTTTGTGCAGAATTTGCTATGCAATTCTGGGAACGCGAAAGAAAATTGCAACATTTGTAATGTTCCACTATTAAATAAAGGATATTTTACAGTTACCCTGTATTTTTTTTCAGTCAACATTTCCTACTTCTATCAGTTACGGATGAGGTAATAATCATTTCTGTCTTTTCTTTTGTATTTCAGCAGTTCAGCAATTAACTGCCAGTGCTTATTCTGAAAACTTTTGTGAGGACTGGCTGAAGCCAGGAACTTTCAGCTACACGTCGATCAATAAATATAATATTAAGGATTATTCACCTAATCAGACATACACACACAGGTCAGTTTCTTCAATATAAATACCCCCTATGATAATCCCATTGTAATAAATTTGTAAATCTGTCATGTACAGATGCTTGAACACATCAGCTGACACAGCTGGCCAATATTTCACATGCATACCTTCAGTAGGAGGTATTATTATGCAGTCACTCATAAGCAAACCAGGGATGAAGTCCTCAAAAATACTTAAGTTTAAGTTTTTAACTTAAGTCAGTGATCTAAGTACTCTGACTGGCTAAGAATATGACTTAAGTCAAAACTTAGAATTAAGCATTTCGAGAACTCCAGCACAAAAGCCTAAATGTAGTTTTATGGTTACCTAGCAATCGTGACATGGAAACCACTACAAAGTTACTATAGTATGAGACCCGGAAGAATGGAACAGCATGTTTTTCCATCAATATAAAATTTACGTTCCGCATCCAGTCTTTTCCTTCTGGCCCTGCAGCAATCAATCATGCAGGATTGGCACATGCTGGAATCAAGCTGTCGCATGTCCTTGGAAAATCATAATTTCATGAGACTCAAAACCAATTTGTCGCTGCAGGAATACATATATTAGGTTGCTTGGCAAACTAAACATGGCTTGGCAACTACGATGAGAGCAGAAAACACTCGGCATCACAAACGAAATTTTACCGTGACCTGAATATGTAATGTTTAAAACGTTGTACACTGGCTGCCAGGCTTGGCACGTGGTTAAGCGTCACCCTCGGTAAAAACTCTCTTGTGACAAAGGTCGGTCTTCCGGAATTAGTGGGGCACAGTGATACAATCACATGTGTCATGCTCAGACCCACTCATGCACACGCATAATCTCGTTTCTGCAGATTCATTGACCTGTGGTGGTCACACCTGATTGCCTCTCGGGGGTGCTCTGCAAGGAAAATCAGAGGTACAGGTTTAGGAAATAAAAGATTCATATGTACCACAAATTTCAAAGTACAGGGAACTGAATCAGAAGACACATAACAGTCCAGACAGACAATCTTAAGTCTACAAAGAAGTTAAGTCCACTAAGTCGCCCTGACAACCACGGTCTTTTCCAAGCCTAAGATCTGGGCTGGCATTCTCAAAAACACTGATTTGAGCTCTGACTTAAGTCACCAATCTGATCGCTGCGATTGGCTCATGGAACAGCATGTGTATCATGCAGGATTGGCACATGCTGGAATTAGGTCAGACATCGTTGGAAAATCAAAATTTCATGAGACTAAAAAACAAATTGTAGCCACAGGAATGCATACAGATTGCTTGGCAAGCTAAACATGGCTTGGCAAACTCTGCTGAGAGCAGACAACAAGCTGAATGTGACTGAAATTATGACTTTTAAGTATTTTAGAGATTTTGGAGACTCCAGCCCAGTTCAGTCTGGAAAACAGCCACAGAACCTCATTTTAAGCTGCGAGGGACAGAACACATAGCATCTCTCATTAGACATCTAGCAGTTAGTTACTGTCCAATATTCAATATGCTTGTTCTTTCTGAAAGTTTTAATTACCGGTTATAAACCCAATGTTTTGTATGTTAACGCATGAATGTATATTTGTCCCAAATCTTACACAATCACAATGCAGTGATCCCCCTTTAATAGGAACACCACTTCTGCCTAATAATTCTGTCCTTATTTGAGGTGTCATTTAGTGAGAGGGAACATCATGTGCATTCATGGAACTTGCTGCCAAGAATTCGTCCTTTCTAGAAGGGTGTCCTCGTTAGACAGTGTCCTTGCAGAGAGGTACTACTGTGTTTGCATTTTATTTAGACTGCTGAAACCACTTGAGACTCACCTGTGGGGATATAATGGGTATGGTAGTTCCTTGCATGATGTCTGGGTTGAGTAGTAATGGCACTGTCGCCGGGGGTAACTGGGAAGTTCCGTCTCGCTGGGGTGGGGACGACACTGCAGGCAGCGGGGGGTGGAGTACATACTGGCCTGGGGGAGGGGGCCCTGTCGAGGTGTGACTAGGACCAGGACTGCTGGATTCCTCCCCACTGGTGGTACCATCTGTATGAATGAAACGCATACATAGTTTTTACCATTACAGTAGAACCACCCCACAAATAACACCATTCCAGAATTAAAAACCTCAAAAGTTACACAGCAGTGGTATATTGTTTCAGATCGAAGACAACTCCGGAATTAAGACCATTTTGGCCTCAAAGGTGGTGTCTTAATTCCAGGATAGAATGCAGATTCCAAAATTTATCAGAATCAATCAGAATCTTGATTACTGAGTTATTTGAATGACTCAATTCCACCCATATAAATTGATTTTTTCGTTTTTTCTATTTTCACTGGAATCATGGTTATTATTGGTAAGAACTCCAAGCAAGGAAATACTTGATTAAAATGTTTACATGTATTCTGTTTAAGTCTGTGCTACATTGTCAACTGAAAGCACATGCCTGACTCCACACTACCGTGGACGGGTACAGCTGTACTGGGTTTCTGCTGTAGCTCCGCCTCCGCTGCAATGGCCTGCTGTTGCTGCTGCTGCTGCTGGGCTGGGCTCGGTACATCTGTACTGGGAGGTACAGCAGGGGCAGAGCCTGGGCTGGAATGGGCAGCAGCTGCTCGCCTTTGGTCTGAAGAAATGGACAGTTGCATTTATATTTCAATGCTACATTCATCTCTCTCTAATAGGGACACCCCTTCTGTCAATAAAATTGGGGAGAGAGAGCATTATATTCATTCACAGTACTTGGTGCCGAGAATTTGTGTCCGAATTTACGAATGGTGTTGTCCTGTGGTTAGATCAATGCAGGCAACTTTCAAATGTAAAAGTTTATAGACATAAAGATGTGTCCTTCAGCCATAGTAAGGAAATTCATGCTCATAAATATAATGGGTTTAGAATATATACCTAAATAAAACACTAAATTTGTGGCGTCTGTTTCTGTAACTCAGTGGCCATAAATTAAAGTTTGAAAATCAATTGGGCAGCATTCAGGTTTCTCACCGTTCTCATGCGGTTTGAAGACCTCTTCCCGCAGGTTCGGCAGGAAGGTGTCGATCCTGTCCCAGGTGAGTTTCCACAGCTGTGATTGGTCGCTGTACTGACTCAGGATGCCCGCCGTGTGCATCACCAGCAGCATGTTCTTCAGGGACTCCGGTATCGCTTCACACTGAGGACACAAACAGCAGAAGCATTGGGTCTAAACTGGTTTGAACTGGTGGTGCATACAGTTTCAAAATACAGTATCCCCTTAACACCGCCCTGGAGTTAAGACCGCCTCAGAATTAAGACCACTTATGAAACAACCAAAATTTGCACAAGCTGTATTGTTTCAGAAGTAAGACCACCAGAATTAAGATGACCTCGATGGTTGGTGGTCTTGATTTTTGGCTTCTACTGTATACCGAAATATCAGAACTACTGTCATTTGTACATATAATGTATTGTAAACAAGGTGAATCATAAATAGTGAAAAGTATGCGGTAAATGTAAATATTTAAGTTTGCGGAAGATATTGACCAATCCAGACAGGAAAGATGAAAGCCCCACAACAATCCTTATTTATATGAAAATCCTTTTACCTTAACATGTAAAGTCTCTCATCAAACTGTAGGCAGACTAAAATATGACTTCAACACAATTTTAGTATTAAGACTTCTGAAAAGGATGCAAAGTGTATGGTTCCCCTGTAGTAAGTTGAGCTCTGCAGAAACTCACCAGCAGGTCACTCTTGTCGACATGCATGTACTTGTCCATGAAATCCAGAATGGTCAGCCAGAGGGCCGTGAAGGTGGACAGAGAAAGCAGGGGGGTCAGATGCTGGAGGAAAACCTGGAACACACAGGGAATTTCTCTTAGCCAATGACAGGCTGTGGATATGACATACTAGTAGTAGGGGTATATACATGGGTCTACAAAATACAGTCTGATTCGAGTTTTACTCTTTAACAGAGAAATACGAATCGCAGATCATTATTTAATACCCCTATCTGAATCGTATATCAATATTTAACAGCCATAGCGAGTCGTAGATTACTTTTTAACAGAAGATCATCATCAGATCGTAGTTTTATAGGCGGGCTGGCTCATGAATTGGCAATTAACAGGGGCACCAAATCACTAATCACTCTTTAGCGAGGAGTGCAGATCATGACTCGCAAGATAAGAAATTGGTCAGTTCCCTAGATCAATTTGCCAAAACGGCTGATTTGCGCAATTCGGTCAATTCGATTTTAACCCATGTGTACCCCTAGTAGTAGCAAAAAGGCAGATTCAGCTGTGATTAATTTAAACTTAAAGGTCATACTTCATCGCAGCTCATGGCATTGGTCTCTCAAAACAAGGTTCACTGTCTACAGATTTTGCTGTACCGTCTAAATGTAGTTGCGTCCTTGACTCACCTTGCAGAGAAGTGTGGATGCCCGCATCCTCGTCTCCTCAATACCAGTTGGGTCCTGAAGGTTGATGTTGTCTAACAGTTTGGACAGTAGCGGGAATAACATCTGAGGCAGAAAAAAAGCATTCTATTTTCACAACCCATTATTCTATAAAGACCACCGTGGTCCCGATGTTTTCATTTTGTACACTCTTGGAGCTTTGTTTTAAGACCACCTCCCATAACTCCCACTGAAAAAGATTATTGCACATCCTGGATGTGAACATGAAACCCAGTTATGTCCATATTCAAGCATTTGATTCCTGTGCTTCACAGTGGTACTCATTTGCAATATGTTCCTCCAGAAAGTTTCTCTTAGTTTACTGACAAGTGTACCCCTACGAGTCAACAGAGCCTGTGGGACCATGCATAAAGTAGTGTGGACACTAAAAACCAGAAGCTCTGCAGTCTTGCATTTCAAACAATTTGCAAAGCTAATTATAGTTTATTATACCTATCCAGCCTATTATTATCACAAAATACAGTCTTGTAACTATTCTGCAATATACAGTGGCACCTTGCCTTAAGGCATCATCAAATTAAGACCATCCAAGTAGTAAGACCAGTGACTGGGTGACCACAGGCTACATGCCTTTGCTGTATAGTGGTCTCTGCGATTAAAGCCCTAAACTTTGTTTCTGGCTAAATGAGTGGTCCTAAAATGCAAGGACCACTGTATTGCTTCAGAATTTGAGAATATGTCAGAATTGAGACCACTTTCAGCCTGGATTGTGGGTGGTCTGAAGTTTGGGGAGGGGGGGCTGTGGGTGGTCTGAAGTTTGGGGAAGGGGGGGACTGTGGGTGGTCTGAAGTTTGAGGAGGGGGGGACTGTGGGTGGTCTGAAGTTTGAGGAGGGGGGACTGGGTCGTCTGAAGTTTGAGGAGGGGGGGGGGGAACTACAGATGGATCCCCTTCAAGTAAGCACCTTATTAAAGCAGTTCTCCCACTCTGAAGCCTTCAGCGTCTGCAGGTCGTGGACTAGCAGCGCCCTCTGGAGGTAGGTAAGAGCCTGACTTCGGACTTGACGTCTTGAATCGCAACATAGTCTTGCAATACCTACAAATCAAAAACATGGCAGCTTGGTGCTTAAACAAAGAATTAACACTGGCAAAATAACATCATACAGTTAGCATACAAATGAATATAAAGATATATAATGCATGCAGCTACTCTGGCATTAAAGACCCATTGGAATTATCCTAAAATTGATCCAGTTGTGGGTTTCCGTTAGCCGGAAAATCTGGCTTGCCTGCAGCTGTCGCCACTTTCAGATGGACATGGCAGACGATACATCAATCAGAAAGTATCAAAAGCTGCAGGCGGTACCGGTTTTCTGGCTAGAGTTTCAGTCAGTGGGGTAAGACGATAGACAATAGTGATACCGATATGAAACAAACATATCATACACTGTGGTAGTTGCCAATCTATTAAAGCACAAGTGCAGTTGGGCAGGATGCTGAACCTGTTGATATACACGTAAATATGTGCATTAAGCAGCATGTTCAATGCTTCTGCTGTGAACACCATTTACTCACCAAGACACTGTACCTTGTGAACACCATTTACTCACTACAATATCATACCTTGCAACAGTGGACACCAACACTTTGTCCACAACGTACTGGCCCCAGCATGGATGAGGCCCCGCCCCTCCACATATACAGGCTGGGAAGGGGGCGGAGCCTGCTCCTGTTGCTCCTCCTCCTCTGCCCAGGAACTGAATATCAAGGCTGCCTGTGTGTGTAATGTGTGCATCAGGTCCAGCAGCTGGAGAAGGATACAGCAAACGTGTGACGCATATTTTAATTTGAGACATTCATCGGTTGTTCGTTAGTTACACCATCTAGATTAGAATTGTTGGATCTTTTCCTTGTGAAAAGGAAAGTGCTGCTAAATGAAGAAACTTAAAAAAGTTCTACAGATGAAGGTTTCATGTACCAGGGCATTAAAATTTCCAATGGCTGTTTCTAAAGCAGAATCATATCGAATATTAAAGCAATCTTTGCTGGAATATAGATAATTAAGATCAACAGAGTTTTTCCTCAATTTCATTTCCTGAGCTCTACTGAAGAAAAGTGCATAGCACAGTCATACAGTAGCATCCTATGGCAGGTATCTCACCTAAATGAGTCATGTAACACATTACAGCTGGTATCTCTCCTGTCTGAGTCATGTAACACACTGTACGTGGTATTTTACCTGAGTCATGAACCACATTACACTGGTATGCCATGTATGAGTCATGGAACCCACTGTAGATAGTATATCACCGGTATGAGTCATGTAACACTACAGCTGGCATATTACCAGTATGAGTCATGCAACACACTACAGCTGGGATCTCTCTTGTATGAGTCATGTAACACACTAAAGCTGGTATTTCAGCTGTATGAGTCATATTAACTGACTATAGCTGGTGTCTCACCTGTACATGAGTCATGTAACATACTATAGATGGTTATCTCACTTGTATAGATACAGTCTGATAGCCGTCTGTGTCTTTTTCCTCGTCTGAGTCGTGTAAAGCCTGAAGGTGACTTGGACTAGACTTGGACTTCCGCATGCGTGAATCATCTTTCTTCTTCCTGTGGGATTTCTTCTTCTCCTGTGCCGGATGCCTGTGATGAATCTTCAAGTGATGACCTAAGGAGAGATTTTGGTTTATCAGTGATCCCAGATAATGTTGATGACAACGCTAACAAATAAGAGATGGATCTGCAGGATATATGTAAACTGCACAGAATGCAAAAACATTAGATTTTCGCCTTTAAATATGGACTTCATGCAGCAAACACTGTATCAGCAAAGGTTTACAGTTGGTCCAATTAATTGCTGATACCCAATGGAAAGTATTTTAAACCCCCCTGGAGGAATAAATATCCCAAAGACACCCAAAAAAAAGCTAGAAGTTTTGAACAACTCATGACCGGTTGAAGCTTATGTATCCCTGATGTGATTGGGTAAAGTGTATGACCAAGGTATGGTAACCCAGGGTAGTTCGGCTTCCGAATGAAAGTAACTATTCATGTTGCGATATTGTGTCACAAATGACTATAATATTCAGAATATTCAATTGTTGATGCATTGCCATGTTATAGCTGCCACATTATCAAGTAGTAGTAAAGGTATGAAAGCAAAGCAGTCTAGATGAACTCAAACAAAAATTTTCCTTACCTCCATTAAGACTGGCCTCCACAAACACCCGGATGGCATGTACACAACTCTCAAAGTTGTGGGGTGTCACATGGGCTACGTCACGCACAACGAATGCCAAGGTCTCGCAGCACTTAGTCAATGCCCGCGGGTCGTGTGGGTTGAGATCGTCGTTGAGGACGATGCTGTACTGGTTGACTGGGTGAGGGGGGAGGCAGGGCATGCTGTGGGGGTAGTCTTTATACCGGGGCTGGGGGTGGGAGGGGACAGGGGCGGGGTGAGTGTGTGATTCAGTGGGGCTTTCTAATGGGGCAGTTTCCTCCTGGTCAAATACCTGAAAAGAAGAAAACCATCAAGCTCTAAATAAATGGTAACTTAGTGGTAGTACAGTTACTCATATATTAGAATTTCTGAGGCTAAAGGAGTCGGAAATTGCACAAAAACCAGACTGAAACATGTGAAACCTTGGTCCAGATATGCTAGTGTCACAGTGAGGCAGAGACATAAAACTACCGACGTCCAATATGTTATGTACATGTACAGCACAAAGTTAGTGTTTATCTACAATAGGATATTCCCAACACCTCTCCTTCCTTCTGTCTGTCAATCTGTGATTCTAGTGCAAAACACAAACACGCAATAGAGTCTATAGTGTTTTGTAAGTACAAACTTAAAGCAGAAATGGAACATCTAGTTACTAGAGATATTAACAAGAACTTTTGCATTCATGTACATCGTTACTACGGTTTTAATCAAAGACTTATTTTTTTCAAACTGGAAGGAATCTGGAATCTTGTTTGATATTAATGAAAAAGAGGAGTCACCTGAGAAGTGGAAGCCTCAGACTGACCCGAGGTGGTGGGCTGCAAAAATCAAACGGGACCAAATAAGGCATGCTGTTACCATGGAAGAGTTGGTTAATTGGGAGGAAAATCGTGGTAGACGGGGGATTTTCTTATAGAAATAGGGAGGCTGGACAGAACGAGAAATGTGGCAACAATACCAAATTTACCCCAAACGGGGGAAAGGTATAAAATTGAATGTGCAAAGACAATTTATGTCTGGTTGGTTCATCATAAACATGTTTAAAAACTGACGTACAAGATCTGAAATGGAAGATTTTCTCTGGGTTTAAATTAAAGTAGCTAGCTTTGTTCATAACAAACTATAGATGCTAAATCACTTAGAGACCTATAGTCCCACAACCCTAAAGAATAAACACCGAAATACAATGCAAAGGTTGCAAGAAGATGTCCTTGAAGAGAAGTGAGAGCATATGGACTGAGCTAAAAACAGCACATTGAATTGGTAGTGGTAACATCTTTAGGCAAACATTCCCCAAAACCGAATAATTTACAAACTTTCATGGGGAATCAATGAAATAAAATGTAACTTTATGACAATACACACATACACAAAAGGAAAACTTACTTGAATGTAAACAAATTCTAGTGGATTTCCTTTAATACCAGATAAGATTTTACAAAGTGGGGGTTAACACAATTCTGCTTTGAAACTAAGTGCGAACTCAAAGCAATATTGATTTTATCAATTTATTTTTAAGAATTCATGAACTGAATGTATCTTCTCCCTCCACAAAATAAGACATAAAGGCACCAACTGCAACCCAAAGATACACATATCATATACTGATGGTGAACAAGAGCTTCTCATAAGTTTGTTTTTTTTTGGAAATGCCAGAAAGAGCCTGTTGTATTTCCTCCTGTTGCAAACAAGTTACATGTATTTACAGACATCAGAGAGGCAAAGACCGAAACAATCTTCGTTAACCCACAGGAAGGCTGGGTTGATGTTTTATACTGCTACCAGTCTAACCTAAAATGACTCTAAAACGTAGAATTGTGTGTGGCAGTTGATACAGAATTTAATGGGTGTTGGATGCACTAGAGCCATTACTGGGATAAATGCAGAGGATTAAGCAAAGCAAAGATAGGCACTGTCATAACTGTTCACTACATACTGTTCATCTTACTTCTGTGCTTTGATTTCCTTTCTCTCTTACAGTTGTACAGTGTATCACTAGTCTAGTTTTTAATACTGGGCAGCAGTTCTTGAAAAGACTAAAGTCCAAGTTTTGATTTCAGTCAGATTCCTAACCAATTGCAGTTTTCTCAAATTGGTGACTTCAGTCACATTCTTAGCTACCGCTAATCACATTTCTCAAATTCAATTTGGTGACTTAAGTCAAAAACTTAAGACTCAAGTATTTTTGAGCTCTGATCTCTGACAACTAAGGCCTTGAGGATACTAAAGATGACTACCGGTATTTCAATAATCAGAAAAGTGCAGTAGTTTAGTAGGGGAGGTGCTGCATAACACTGCATGTGATGTGTCAGTAGGCAGTCACAAACTGACAAATAAACACAAAGAGTTAACAACTTCGGGTACATTTAATCAGAGTTGATATATGGGCATTCTTGAGTGACATATTTCACAGGAAAGACATAGGCTAACGGAACAATACTAGGACCAACGATTCAACTGGTCACATATCATGCATTATTAAATATTACAAACAAGAAATATTACATGCTTGCAACTCAAAGAAAAACTATCACTCTCAAAATGAAAAGAAACAACACAGTTGAAAGTCAGATAATAAAACACTGAGCCACAACACGATCCTAGCCAACTCACCAGTACCCAACTGCCATGTTTGTCGCCGTCTTCCTTGTCCGTGGTTTCCTGGTCCGAGGTGACCGCTGTCCGACTCTGGCGAGCCTGGGCCTCATACAGCTCGCTGTCTGAAGTGTAACCCCTCTCTGGGCCGTCAGCGGGGTGACTGACAACGGACGTCACCTCACTGTCACTCTGGGCACCTGTCACAAACATATGACACACAACGTACAATGATGACACTGACAGTCCAAGAAAGTGCATATACTTGGACTATACTCATTTTTGAAGTTGATCAAGCAATCAGAACCACCAGCTGCTGCTTCAGTGTGGCAAAAGTGGACAGAAGCAGCAGAAACCGATCAGGAAAGCTTAAATATCTTAAGTCATGTGTACCACTATATAGAATGTTACATGTACTAATATATACAATGGTGCTCTTATTGCTTAAATGATTTCACAGATTTAATACCCTGTACTGCCATGTGGTATCAGTCATTAGAGCTATTAGATCTATAGCCTAATAAGAGTAGACTGACTGCACCGCGGTTAGTTTCTAGACATATTTTAAGTCCCCTTGTAATCGTAAGATGGAAATGACTATGCTGCCAAGGTGATAGGGAACTTAAGTTCAATACTAGACTTAAGATTTTATCCAGAAACTGGACCCTGAACTTCACTCACCTTCAACAAAGTCCAGGCATGCTACACCAAGGCAACCATCTTTTATTATTAACCTAAGGTTGATTTACTGTTTTGATATTCTGTTAATATACTGTCTTTTGTGAAAGTATACTACCACCTTTGGCAGCAAATAATAAGCGTTTTACAGGGTGTCTTACAACTTCTAGCCAGAAATTAAAATTTTAATATTCTTACCCGCATCAACCAGGCTGTCGTGAATGTTAACTCCAGCGTTGACTTGCATTATCGGCGGCGGATCATTTCCGGCTCCCACCACCTCCAGCAGTGTGAACAGTGTGTACCAGTCCTGGCTGGAGTGAATGTTCGCTGCGTTTGTCTTCAGAAGGTCGTGGAGACCGAAAGCCACCTGCCGGCTGACCGATCGTATCACTGTTGGCTTCATCATCAGAAACATCCGCATGGATGCCAGCACCTGGGAAAGCCAAGGTCCAGTGAGTCATCGTAGTCTAATAGTTCAGTCCCCCCAGAATTCCAAGATCCAAAATTATGTGGGGGAAATTTAGAACTGGATGTGGCAGGGCAGAGAGACCCAATTTGGTATATATCACAGACTTGCCATGGCAAAGGCAGAATTTTCATTTTCTAAGCATAGAATTTCCATTTTTGAGCAGAGAATTCCATTTCCTGAGCACAGAATTTGGGGGGAGAGGGGGTTTGTATGTTTTTGCTTCGGTTAGTTTGTGTGTGTGTGTGTGTGTGTGTGTTTGTGGGTGTCATCAACATTACGCAAAAAGTTACTGACCAATTTTTACGAAAATTTTAGGAAGGGTCCGGAGCGGGCCAAGGAACAATCGATTAGATTTTGGTGGTGATCCG
>JAAUYG010077456.1_pt1 | contig 15828 bp, 11 predicted proteins | sample 7278091 | NCBI WGS metagenome assembly JAAUYG01 (sample SAMN14350201, study PRJNA611818) | marine sediment metagenome | isolation source: surface marine sediment (0.6m) | place: French Polynesia: Moorea | collected 2018-08 | reverse complement strand
TGTAACCCGCATGTTATCGTTGGAATGCTTTATTTTCTTTTTTTTTCCAATCCTACAACGGGTAAGGGGGGGGGGGGGCGGGGGGGGGATAGGGATAGAATATTGTTTTTTTATTTTTTTTTGTTGCGCGGGGGGCCGGGGGGGGCCGCCCCCTTAGCCGTTGTAGGATTGGAAAAAAAAAGAAAATAAAGCATTCCAACGATAACATGCGGGTTACAAACGCTACCTTACACGTATACATATAAATGTGATGCTTTTAATTAGGAGATAAAAGCATTCTAAAAACTATTCCGAAGTATATTCAATATTCAGTAAAACATAAAGTAATAAGTTTAAGTGCGTATAAGTTCGAGATTCGTAGATGGAGATACATAAATACGTACATTTTTTGGCATTGACAGCTATGTGATCTAAACACACTAAGTTATATGCAATACGCCTATTTCAAGCAAGAAGCAAGAAAATCCGCTCTTGCATTGGCTTCGAATAATAAAGATCGAGCTTGGGTGGCATTTTGTTATAATGGCCATTAAAGTAATATTTTCAAAACTAAATCCTTTTAAAAGATTTCACAGGCAAAAACACAAATAATATTGCACTCAGTCTGATAAATCGCTATAGCAATATGCGCTCGCAGTATGCAAGGGCAGCTCTGAGAATACTTGTACAGGGGCAGGCACACATGCACTTTCCCCATGATCTAAACAAGGAAGGCAGTTTGCGGGACGGTTATACCCGGGCCAGGCGTCAGTGTTTGTGTGACATTTTAGTTGTATCCCCCGCTATGAGGACAATGTTATCTCTGATCTGGAACCTGTCCTTGTATGGGTGGAAGCACCGGAAACAGGGGCTCCATGACATGGACACGGTCATGGTGGAAGCTATATAGCCGATTTCTATCCCACTGTGTTTGCGAGCGATATATGATAGATTGTACATAGTATATTTCATATGACTATAAAAAAATTCTGATGCGTTTGACTTTGGCTAGAAGTTTGCATATCACGACACAGGCTAAGATCATATTTTTTGTTTAATTTTTATCTGCGTATAGCTACTTGAAAACATAAATGGTCTATACATCACGACCGTATATATGGTTTTATGAAACAATTCGACTGATGATATCCGAGCATATGCCCGCATGTGGGTCGCCTTTTTTGGAACGATGCAATAATAGGGGCATGATAATAGTGTCTGACATTTCTGTTGCTGGAATGTTCCAAACGAGACGAGAGAAAGTTAATATATGGTACAGATTTCTTCAATGTGACACGCACAAAAATTATCTGCCTGCACGAAATCTGCACAAGCTTCTGCATGCGGCTTTTTTAAAGACATATATGGCTAGGGAAAATTCGCTGAGAGATAGAAATTTAATTTGAACCCGGCTTTAACCCTGCCTAGTAAGAACATTAGACGGCAGTCAGAAAATACGAGACCCGAAAAATGCTTCAGTCTCTTTTTAACAAGCCCAAGCTATTGATTTTTTTTCGCTGGCACAACGTATATTATAAGATGGAATGTCAATAAAATATTGATTTATAATATCTAAGTATGCCAATATTAGTCTGTGATGATGAATAATCACCCCTAACCCCACCGATTGACTGGCGAAAGAGGTTAATGCCGCCAAATCCGGGATTCTAAACCGGAAGTTGTCGAAGCGGTCGGGCAAAGACAACAGAGCCACCCGTTCTATAATGCTCCCGAGCACTTTCATCCCCAACCCCGGCCTTTAGTGGCGGGTCAAAGGCGTTGAAACGGATTGAGCATTTTGTTTCAGAGTCGCTAAATCCCGAGACTTAGAGCGTCATTCAGTCGAGAGATCAATGATTTCACGCCCAATTGAGCCGAATTCAGCGGCGTCGTCGGAGCGTATTCACACCGTATGGGTCCCAAGCCGGGGTGCTTTAAAACCCGGACCGGTTCGGTTCGGCAAAGCCATGGCAGCCAAGAACTCTGCTACCGTTCACATCCATGATCGTCTTGCATGGACCAAGCGACCATGCATGCGACAGGCGTTTCTATGTCGCTTCGCGTTTCAGCTTTGATTCTATTGTCTCATGGCCTTTTTTCTAGTTAGGCGGCGTGCCATATTTTCGCGGTGCCTTTGTCTCTTGTCTTTCCGATGCTCCCCTAATCAGCTTAATGACAGATAATTACCCGCAGGTTGTGTCCCCGGTGTTGCGGACGGGCTGTAGGGGTGACGGACAGGCCAGGGGGGAAACACAACCGTCGACCGGGGCAGTGCCGCACCAAAGAGAGGGTCAAACCGGGGCTGACTCCGTAACCCCGCCCGCCCCCGGTTACAACGCGATCGCTACAAGATCAAGCCGGGAAGGCCAGCTTGTCCTCGCCAAATGGTCACGCTTTGATGTCTTTGAATCTACCCTGCACTTTGGCCGCTGGCCAAATGACCTAAAATAACAGAGGGTACTGTTTCGGTTTCCCCTGGTTACGTCTTGTTTTCACTTGTCGGCTCGCGCCAGTTCATTGCCCCGCCCTATAGAGTTCAAACAAGAGAACAGAAACCCTGTTATTTTGTTCCAGCTGTGTCCAGAGTGCTCTAACGCAGTCGACCGGAAACTATTAAAATTTGAAGTAAATTTTGCAGCCGCATGTTTCTTCTATGCCTCCGCAAACCACCATTTACCTAAGATGAATGGGTTACGAATGCAGCTATTCACCGCTAACACAAGCTTAGAAAAAAACTAGCTTCTTTTGCAGCCAAATATGCGGAAAATAAGGAGCAAAAAATCCATGACACAGCTTTCGAAGATGATATCTGCAAGGAAACCTACTTAATAAAGATTTCTGAGTCTTGCCGGGGGTCGCTTTCGTAAAGATGCTTATTAACGAGGCGGACAAACATGGTTTATCTGAGGACGGCGTTTTTAACACTCTGTTGATGTCGTTAGGAAGTCCTCAAAGAACGGGGAGTTAGCACGCGCATGGCACGCGCCGAGGCCATAACGGGGCAGCCCCGCAGGGCCAGCATGAACTTGAAGTCATTCAGGGCACCCAGCGCAGAGGTGCAACGCTTGACCATCAACTTTTCGCGACTTTAACATGGCATATGTTGCACTACCTCCTCCCCTACCCCCCTCCCCCCCCCTCCCCCGCGCCACCCCCTCTCATTGACAATCTATTATCCAGGTGACGAGATGCTGGAACACGCGCTCTGTCATCTGTCCCGCTAGGGACTTCAAGCGTGAAGTCAAACTGCTTCCGTTGACAATGCTTGATACGGCTTTATTCTGAGATTTCCGGGTCACTTTTTGGGGGCGTTTGTTCTCGAGTTACTGAGAGACTGTAGGGGACCAGAGTTGTTGCGTTTTAGCCTTTTACATACGGTGAATTACTGTGAACTGTCTGTAGTAACAAGACGAAGGTTCTTGTAATTATAACATCTACCACATTGTGCGTCTTATACTTGTAGTGGTGAACCACACAAAAAATATTTAGTATCGCTATATGGCCCATATGGTTTAAACCTGACTTATAGTCATGGGCGCAAAATTTATTTGCATGCACCTTGAACCTTGCTACTATAAGAGGCTTACGCATAAACCTTAAACTTAAGGTCAGAAACTGTAAGGAGTCTTTATAAACGACGCTTCTGGGCAGTGCAGTCATTTGTTTTATGTTTTTGGTTTGTAGAAAATAATTAAGTGCAAAGGGCTGTTTCATGAAGAAATGTACCAAGTGCCCTTATATTCCCTCCTAGAAATAATTTACGTTTGTATTGTTACAATACAAATAGTAAAAAATTAGAGATTTAGTCCAAACGACGGAGCTTAAGGTTTTAATTATCTTCAATATTTACGATTTTGCTAGGGTGGTTGGTAAACTTAAACGGTTCACATGCAGTCATGCAAAAGCGCTCATTCGTGATACTCAGAAGAGAAAAAGGAGTACAAAAATCCTCTTATCTCCCCCTTTCCCTGTGCAATATTAGCAGCAAATTCAGTATTGCAATACCATGGACAATGCGCTAAAGAATGGCTTCTTGCCCTCTGAAAGCTGGCGACACTTTGCCGACAGGTTTCCCGCCATAACAGCAGGTTTCCCGCCATAGAAGCCAAACGTCTGCCGAATTTTCCTATCGCCGTCCGGTCGTCTGCTGTTGACACTTGTGGGGTTTCGTTTTGTGTCTGGACTGGGAGGGGGGCTGGGGCAGCGCAGAGTGCTGTTGCACGGCTGTTGTTATTATTATTTCGTGGCTTGTTTTGGCTGGCGAGAGCCGTCGTCAAGGGAGCTGCGGCAGTTTTGAGTATAAACACAGAAATCGTGTGAGGCCGTTTCACCATGGAAACGTGCGAGCTTGCTGATGCCCTCGCCCGTGCGTGTTCCATATATGACCTCTTCTCTGACACGCTTAAAACAATTTACCATGCAATTTGTGTTTTCTTTTACCAAACCACGGCACTCCTGTACGAGTTTTTCTCAAGCATGCTCGTATATAATATATACCGTCAGGTCCTGTGCAGTGAACATGCAGGCTAACTAGGCTACATGGCTGTATTTTGATAAACAGATATCCAGTTAACTCACTCTAGTCAGGCTGAAGACGTAAATTAATGAAGTATTCGTCTTGTGGAATATATATGCCCCGTGTAAGCAACTCATCGATGCCTATAAAATGCGTTGGAAACCCACGGGGAACACACAAGTCCCGAATAAACTATAGTGAGAGTGAGACACAACTATTCGTAAAAATATACTTGTCTTTTTGGTATCAATTTTGTTTTACAAAGTTTTGGTTGACGGGCACAATTGTGTGCTTCATTCAGATCTCATTTCAGAAGAAAAAAAATCTTCAGTGAAAGACAAGGAGCTGACTTTTCTTCAAGGGAGTAATTCATATTCAAAACCCCTGGGAGTTTTTCTTTGTGTCCTGTGGCGCCTTTACGAAAACTGAAACCGCAAGAGCCGGTGGCCGTTAGTAGCGCAAACTTTGTACAAGTGTCCACCGTCCGAGAGTCCCTGTCAAGTTGTGGGAGAAAGTGACAGACGGCTCCGGTGGCACCAGGGGCGGCGGGACATGCAGAAAGAAGAATACGGTAATGCTTTCTGACCGGCTTTCCCTGCACCTCCAGGGTTTTGAGGCCTCACACCGGTATTTTAACCCACTGCTGGATTCGGTGCCTGGAATGCTCTCTCGTAGCCCGGTATAGAGTTGTTCCATGCAATATTTAATACAGCCACACACAATGGCTTCCCTGGTGCAACAAACGAGTTCACTGCTGTCGAGAATTGAAAGCCAAAATCACTTTAAACGCTCGGTACGGGCTATATAATGAACACGGGGCGTGATATTTTACTTTTTCACCTTCCCATAAAGGTTGTCGGCGTCGTTCATCTGTCTTTTAGGCAATAAAATAAAGAGCAAATTCCATACGACGAGCTGTTCCACGAAAATGCCATCGCGTTCTCAACGAACACCCTATTTTCGCCCACTCTAAAAAGCGCTAGAATTATGACATCGTATTTTGACCGATGACTGCGGGAAGCCTTCGGGCGCGGGCGATTCTTATTCTAGTCTAAATCAAATTAATTAGTTCCCGCGGTTCTCGGTTTCGCGCCGCATTAAGTCGAGGCGTACGCCTCGTTGCCCGCGAGTAGTCGAGCGGAAAAAGGCGGCGGCAACTTTCCATTAAAACGCGGCCACGTGATAAATCGACGGCTAAGTATCCCTTTGGAGTGATGTGCGGCCATTTCTGGGCCCGGGACGATGTGGCCGTATATAGCCATCTCTTCCTTCGGGATATCGTGCCATATAGCCTCCCCGGGCGCTGCAGAATGCAAGAATTGGGGGTATCTCATGAAAGCTTAATGCTTGAACCCAGCTATAAGGTCTGATGGGTAGGTTCGGAGGGGGGATGCGTTGGAGGCAATGGGGGGAAAGATAGAAAGCCTGAGGCGGCGGGTGTCATGTTTGCCCGAGGGGTAGCACGGCGACTCTTCGGCCCCCGAGGGGTTACGGAAGATCGCCTGGTCGTCGCGGGGACCGGCTACCGTTGTAACGGCCGCCGCGTTTCGACAGGCAGCATTTGGCAGTGGACCGTGAGTCACTGATGGATGCATTATTAGAATTGAATAGAAGATCCCCCAGCACTCCGCCCAGCAGCCGCTCCGCCGTCGCGAAATGAGATTAAGTAATTGAATTAAAAAATCCACTGGGGAAGCAGCGGACAATATTTAACTTTGCTTGTCGATCCGCCGCGGTCATTTTGAGTGGGGACAAGATGGGGGGAAATTGAGAGGAGGACAGAAGCTGGCATCTGGAAGGGGATGGGGAGGGGGAGGGAGGAGGTTGGGTGGAGCTGAAGGCTGCAGAAGTTTGCTGGGATGTTACAGAGCACATTTTAACCCCAATCCACCACCCGCTTCTGTGGCTGTACGGAAGACGATTGACGTCGATCCTTGCACAGGACATCCGGGCCGCCCAGTCGCCATTGTAGGGAACGTTTGATGGTCAACTCTACGCTATATAGGGAAGGGGTTCAGTAACACTGACGCCGAGACAAAGGTCTTACTGGGGGTGGGAGAACCAGGGAGGAAGAGGTCACATATCACATTTAGTATCACATTTAACTGTTTTACAGTTTTATTTTATTTTATTTTTTCTGTTTTTTTTGTTTTTCGTGGAACGTAGTCATGAACACCTGAAGATATCAGTTTGCACTGTAGATGTTAAAGGGATTCTTTTGGCAAACACTGGGCAGATGATTGCATACAGTTACTGCATGGCCATAATGTGTGCTTGATGTGTGCTTGATAGATTTCTTATACGTCTTAAAATAGTTTATGTACCTATTGCGTCCGTGTCTTTTAGCGTAAACGTGATGTACCACCCTCAAGAAAATGAGCAGTGAAAAACTATAGACTGGTTCTCCTTAACACTGAAGGCAGGAGATAAACATCGATTTGTTGATATGGGCCCGGTTGTCGAAACCAAGAACGATTTGTGTCAAGAATAATTTCTGTTTACAGGCAAATATTACCTGCGGTCAGCGTGTTCAATGTTCTAGTGGAATACATTTCACTCAGGTACGCATAGACTAGATCCCCGGGGACATTGGACACCGCGGATCTGAAACCAAAGAAAACTATCGTCGTCGACGCGGGCGATAATTGGATGAGATGCTGGATTGAAAGCATGGGGTGAAACAAATGCATCGAGACTGCATGAATCGACACAGACTAAGGTTTCGATTTCTGGGATTTAAGCTGGTGCTTGGCGCACTTTGTGATGTCGTGTCCCTTCAGATACCTGTTGACAGTGCTGGGATGACAGGAGTGGGGTTAGAGTCGTCTTTCTCAGGGGCACGACTCACGCCTCAGGTTTGTAACACAGGGCAGTAACAGGAGTCTGGCATCACAGTCTGGCCTAATAGCGGTCTGAAACCACTGTTCTCAGATGCCGGAAGTCTCATAAAGGAAATAATACCCAGTCCATTGGTTTCATGACGTAGTAAACCTCTTACATGATGATATCTGCACTCAAGGGTTGATTCAAAAAGCGGAATTTATAAAGACTAATTTCCGCCAAAGCATCCAAAGTTTAATTTCTCGACGCCATTTCAATATCAGGTATTAGTAGACTAAAATTATATTAAAATGTTCAACTTGATATCGTTAATCAGGGCTAGTATATACATCTGTCTCAAGTATTGGCTTAATGCCACGGTGATCCGTGTGTAAAAGGATGAGGTATTGATACGAAGCTATATTATGCACTTCCATCATTAATACTGAAACGTGCGATTGAGCTACTTTCGTTAATTAATAAACTCAAAGCAGAGCTATTGTGAAATACTGATTCCTGAAAATATCACTTCGCAAGTAATATCAGCTGAGTTGCACAGAGATAATCTCCCTGCCTCTTCAAGCTGCTCCCTTGCTATTCATTTAATAAATGGTTTCCTGTGGATGGTTTGCAAGACACGCCAAACGGCTGTCAACAATTTGTCCGCACGTCCGGATTTCCCGCTGATCCCCTTCCGGACCGGAAGTGCCGCTCGATAAGGCGGCAATGGTAACGTGGCAACTGGCATCGTCGGAAGAGAGACAGGGTGCGGTACTAGAAAAAAAAATGTCCCTGGAACCAGCAGCGAACGACTTGGGCATCGATTTCTAGATGGGGGCTGTTTTAATCATGAAAGGGCAGCGCCTGAGTGGGGAAAGGGGCGGTGTAATCTCCCTCTCAACCCTTTTCCTTTACCGACTGACGTATTCAGACCGAGTCACCTTCAGAGAGTGAGACTCCACATAATATCGCCCGCGGAGGACCATGTACGACCTCTCCGCCTCGGCTTCCATAGTCCGTCTTCGCACGTCGTCGGGAAGAGAACAAAGCCCCACAGTCGGTGAGACGTATAAGGGAAAGGGCGAAGGATGCGTCGGGCGGTCTTAATGCCCGATTAATCCTGACGGATAAAGCGACAGGCGGAAAGCTGCGCCTGGAAGACAGAGGCGCAGATAGACATGAGAGAGAAGGATGGCGGGTGAACTGAACGCTTTCCCCCGTTAGGAGATAGAGCGTCAAATGGGGCGGGAGGAGCCCTCGCCGGAAGAAAGAAGAGTGAGGTAATCAGTCTAATTGACTTCCCTCATCCCCGCCAGAGGGCAGCACCACTCGGAGGTCCGGTGTTTGACAGAGGGAACAATTGACGCCGAGGAAGCGACACTCGTGTTCGGCGAGTGCTTTCATCAACTCCTCCTCCGTCAGTTTTATGTCTTTTCTAGTCTTTGAGGGCTCAGAGGGTAAAAAAAATGGCGTCAATGCCCTTCAGTGTGGTTCCAGATCTCTGGTGCACCCTCTTCGAGCTATCTTAAAAGATGCGTATCGAAGACGCGTTTTGCGTTCCGAAATTAGCCCCAATTAGTTAATAGTCATCCATGCGGAAACGCCATAACCCTAAAAACGGAATACATCAAAGGCCGCGCGTAATTATGCGTCATACGACGCGGTTGTTACCTTGGTGGCATTGGGCCAGGGAATAATTATTTTAAACCAGGCAGTAAAATCGATTGTTTACGTCTGCTGAGTTTGGCAGTCACGAGATCGCCTTGGCAACCCCCGCCATACCCCCATCCAAATACCCCCTCTGAGCCCTGACTTCACCTTATAACGGAGTTCCCACACGGGTATGAATAACACGAAACAAGTGCCCGATTATTGTCTCGTTAATAGTTGCGCCTTTGTCTGTTCCTTTCAACAGATGGTCAGCCATGTTTGGGGGACACACACCGGGTTGACTGGAACACTAGAACAGGTGTGCTTGCACCCCTCCAGATTACAGTTTTTTTGTCAGGGGGTGGGGAGTGGAGTGAGGGGTAAGCAACCACCTGCTCCTAGCGTCCCACACGGCCTGGCCTGTGTGTGTGTGTGTGTTTGGTTGGTTACCCCATGGTGTCTCCGTTGGTTTATTCTCGGTATTCCGCAGCATATGGCCCTGTCGGCGCTGTGACGTAGACCAGACAGGACAGGCACGGCTCCCATAGGACCATGTCACCCCAAAGATCCCACCACCCTGTCCCACGGTCTCTGCTTTCTCTCAATTTGTATCCAGTTTGACACAGTTATACTTCCCCTGAGAGGCATACAAATGATGGGGGAAGCGGCATTATCTGGTTATTATGTGCATGTACGTGCCGGTGACACTTACTGTATGTCGCCAGAGGGGAGGGTTGAGGGAGGGGGTGGAGGTGGAGGGGTTTGGGTGTATAGACAAATGGACGTGCAAGGACATATCGTTATATGCACGGCATTACGTGGGAAAGAGCCACTGGTAGCGCCATCGTGCGGCTTCCTGGGGAAATCGGAGCCTCTTCATCACATGTTAAGTGATTGGTCGGGCATCCTAGAAGGGCTATCATGTTGAATAGGCGACTTCCTAATGCCCTGCCATGTGACACCGGCTTTCTACGGAAGCACTATAGTGACACCCTCTCGCGACAGACGTCACCACAGGGCGACACACGAGTGGCCCAAGCTGAGTGACCAGTAAATCCACTGGGAAAAACACAAAACAATGCTGAAAGGGACACCAGAAAATAAAACATTGCATGCGGGTGCTGGATGACAAGGGAAGTGCATGCGGGTGGGCGTAGTAGCAGGACCAGCTATTTGTACATGTATATATGAATAAAAATCAGCCCCAGCTTGTACATAAGAAAAACTGAGAACTCACGTTAGAGTTTATTGGACGAAGAATTCAATCTGGTTTGCACATATGAAATGATGAAATTATGTTGTTTAAGAAAAAATAAACCACTTATACTTTAATTTTTTCACACAGTGTGCCTGATAGTTGGCGAGTCAGTACTGACCAGGTCCAATCTTCTTCCAAACATTGCAAGATACCATCAACTTTAATATTCTTGCCCATTCTTATCACCACCACCACCACCACCACCACCACTACTACTACTACTACTACTACTACTACTACTACTACTACTACTACTACTACTACTACTAGCTACTACTACCGCTTTAAGCCCAGTGTTGACGATCTCTGCAGCCTGGAATTTGAGATTCGTCTGAAATGTCATTGGAAATGCATATATGTAGAAAATAGGATCAACAAATGGCTAAAGCTTATTTATTTTTACCATTTAACTTTTTGCCAGTCTGCATCATTGTGCTAGAAAATTATATACACAGGAATACGACGTCATGTAGATTGGAGTGTTAGAAACTATTTGAGTCTAATTTTTAACTTAAGTCACCAATATGGGCAATGTGGTTGGCCGAGAATCTGAATTAAGTCAAAACTTAGACTTAAGTATTTTTGAGGGCTCTAGCTCTGCTGTCAAAAATAATGGATGGTGATGATTTGATGTCAAGTTAGGTCACTGAAATTTTGACTTGCAACAATTCACTGCAAATTAGGCACCGACATGCACAGCTTAATTGGCTTAGCTATCAACCAGCTGAATAAAGTCTTATCCAGAAAGCAAGTACCCGGTAGTTCCTCCTTTAATTTTGCGGAACGATAAACACGCAAATTACAGTAAGTTGCAAAATGTACACATTGTGCATATGCAACAGAGAACATACATGTTATTATATTAGTATGTAAGTAGAGACCATTCCACTCTCCCCGCAGCTAGTGCAGCTTCCTCTACAAGGGCAACCTAACTAGTTCAGTGCAACATTAGTCATTATAACCAGTGTAACCTAAACTAGCTCATGATCGGTGCAGCATTAGTCAATTAGCCAAGTGCAACCTAACTAGTTCAGTACAAAATAAGTCAGTCACCCAGGTGCAATCTAACTTGCTCAGTGCATCATTAACCAGCAATCACTAACTAGCTCAAGGCAACATTAGTCACCCAAGTGCAACTGAACTTGCTGTTCAGTGCAACATTAGTCACTCAAGTGCAACCTAACTATTTCAGTGCAATGCTAGCCAGCAAGCAATACTAGTTCACGGAACGGCTAACACAAGGCCAGCTTCTTGTAAACCTAAGCTGATAGCTAGTTCAATATGTGCCAGATAGTGTTATAGTTCCTCAATGTGACTGTGCTATCCGCCAGCTCATCGGAGTCTTCGCATTCCTGATGAACTAAAATTGAATACCCGGATAGTCTGTCAGGCGTAGAGCTCCCAAGAGGAGTAACTCTTGATCGACGAGGATTTAAGCTTCCCTCCTCTCTCCTTATCCCCTCTCTCTGCCCCTCCCAGTTCTCAGGCACCCCTCCTGGTAGACTGCAAAGTCTACTCTCGTTCCGCAGTCTTCCAAGGGCACCAACCCTAGAGGACCTTGACGGGGTGAACTTTACCCGACCGCAACCCTAACCGAATTTGCCTCCCCGGCGGTTCCTGCCTGTAAATCTCCGACAGTAAGGGAGTAACGGTGGCGGCAAGGGGTCAAGTCACAGGGGTCATGTTCAGCGTCTTTCTCATTGACACCCGTGATGGTTCATCGATCAGTATTACCACCCTTCCCGCCCTGCCCCGGGGCTCTAAATGCCGGGATTAAGACGGCCGAGAGTTCGGTCGGCGCCTCCGGAGCTTTATGGTCGCGGCTGAAGACATTTATGGGGTGGGGTCGGTGGTAAGCGGGGATCGAGCCGAGGCAAGAAAAGTGGGGACGAAACTTCTCTGGTTGTGACGTCATAGTCGTAACGCTTGAGATTTGCTCGTAGATTTTTAAGTCACCGGAAACCATAATGGATTTGGGTCTGATTTTACGGTATCGTGTTCATTGTCTTTTGGCTCATTTTTTTTCTGCATACCCTTTCGCCATGTTTTGTGGAAGTTTTATTTCTGTGTGACTAAAGCTGAAAATTTCTTTAAAAAACAAACTATAAACCGAGACAACATACATGCTTGTTGGCCGCTGTTGTCCCCAGGGAAAACAAAGCGTATACATGTGCATGTAGGTGACGATTACTTTGTTATTTATTTCACTAGTTAGCAGGCTAACCCTGCATGGTATATGCCGATATTTTACCAGAAAGAAAATAAGGAAGTAAGAAAAACAGAAAGCATGTCAGGGAGAGGGACAGTAAGAATTATTAAACGAACAAAAGAAGGAAGGAAAAAATAAAGAATGAGGAGAAGATCAAGATCAAGCAATGAAGAACAAAAGAAGGAAAAGAACGAACGATAGAAAGAAACAATAGAACGAAAGAAGGAAGAAAGGAAGGAAGGAAAGCAAGAAAGAAAAAAGAAGAATGTAAAAAAGTAAAACTAAAAGGCGAAGCGTTTGCACTTGGCACAGCAGTCCTTGGCACAGCAGAAGATACTTCAACGTATCAAAATATAAGAGTTACGGTTTCTGTGACGTGTTACTGCGTGAAATGTACGCAAAAGAGATGACAAATAGGACATTAATTGAGACTAGAACCATGTAACACTGCAGCTGAATGCTATGCAGTGTCGTTCGTAGCCATGAATCACTGGTGCTGCCACATAATCAAATATTACTGACGAAATCATTACTTTACAAGTGAGATTAATAACCCGCTCGGTTCTGTCAATCCGACGGCGCATGCACATTTGTAATGAGGTAATATCCCTCGAGTGCGGCATCGAGAGATAGCATGAATAAATTATCGCCACTTGCGCCATGGTAACGGGCATTAACGCCGATGGTCAGAAGGCCCACCGTTAGACATAGCAATGTATAAAATACCGTCGACGGGAGTCTACCGACCGCTGGGGGAGGCCGGTGAATATTTCAGAATAACCCAATGAATATTTCAGGGATTAAAGTCTCGCGCAGGCAGACGACTGCGATGCTCGCATCCAGTCTCTATCGCAATCACTTAACTGGAAAGACTCGGCCAAGCGTTAAATTTTATTGTAGCCCTCTGTGTGAGAGCGTAAAATGCGCTAATGCAGGCAGGCCTCCGCGTGTCGCTCCTCACACACCGGAAGACGCCACAAGAAGTGTGGTGCGACGATACAGGCTTTCAAAGACCTGTGACCTTTCTTCTTGCGCTTCTTTTGTCCGTGTCGGAGACACCCAATCTATCTTAGCTTTTGCTGAAAAATGACTAAAGATTGTATCCCCCCACCTCTCTCTCTCTCTCTCTCTCTCTCTCTCTCTCTGACCCCGTCCACCAAAACCTGGGCCACGAAATATCATTAGCCACGTGACCTGAGGTTGCCGTCGTCTGCTGGGAGGGAAATCGGCGCCAAAGTCCTCTTCCCAAACTCCATGCGAACCACACCATGGGAGACGCGACAAAATGTCGCGCGGTGTCGCGGGAAAAACAGCTCGAGCTGCTGGTAGCGCCATTAAAGCTTTCTCTGCGTCGGGGTTAAATGGATATGTCACGTTTGGTTTCATAACTGAGTACCCTTAAGCCTTTACGGGGGAAGGGAGGGATAAAATATTCCGCCCGACCTTGTGAAGGTTTGGTAGAAGACGCTGTTTCGCACCTCGAGTGGCATCGGCCCATTACGGGGGAGGTTGTAGAAGGTCAGAGGCGCTGCAGCACAGACACCGATGCCACTTTGTGGCGAAGAATCTCCAAGATGGGTAGTAAATCTCCAATGGTGGTATTGTGGAGGCCCCAGAGAGGTACAAACTCTCGCTGTTTTCAAGATATTTTATGACTTTCTGCTGCAAGGCAGACGGTATAGAGATAACAGGGGCGTGGGGGACTGTTATTTAGGGCCACAGTAGAATTATCAGCTATCTGAGGATTGAAGGGAGTTTATTTATTTATTTATTTATTTATTTATTTATTTAATTATTTATCAGGTATAAAATCAAATAGGATACACAATTATCACAGGCCATGCTGTACATAAAATAGATTTAAATAGCGCTATAATTTTGATCAAGGAAACGACCCTTTTGAATATATAGCCGAACAATACCTTAATTTTTCCACCGTTCCCTGCATGCATACAGCAAAAGCATCAAAAGGAAGCCACACTGTTCTAGGCTTCAAGTGAACAACATTTGGATTTATGACCTCCGGATTCACATTTGCATAAGCAACCAAAGAAAGCTGCACGGTTTTATAGGCTTCAAAAAAACAAAACAAAAAAAAACACCATTTTATTTATAAATCTCGTATTCACATACACTTTGACCACCGAAACGGGAAGCTACACCATTCAAGTCTAGACTTCAGGCAAACCACCCTTTTCATTTATAATCTCCGTATTCACATACATCTATTAAGGTAACCATGGTCCACCATGGACATGGCGAAATATGGCTTCCTCTCCGTCCAGCGTCGAAAAGATTATCATGGGCGCTTTCTGGGCTTCAACCATTTGAGCAGCCCCAAGAAAAATGTCTTAGGATAAGGGGCGGAGGGCGGTTAATTTCCGTAAAGGTTTGAGCCAGAGGCTTAAGTAAAGGGGTCAATGATGGCTGTGTTTAGCATGGGGAATTGTGGGCTTTCACTGCCCAGTCCTGCACCCACTCAACCTGATCTTGGCTGCGTCGGGATAAGTCACGAACTTTCAAAAAGAGCGTCTCTTAGCATGCCCAAGTTAGCATAGGTTTTGGGAATTCCCGCCCATTGTATATTTCTGGTCATCTGTAGATACAAGAAATATGTCACGATATCTTTTATGTCATGTCATATTGTTCCACAACATGATTACGTCCATCATCATTGTGTAGCCTTACATATAGTGACGTCAAATTTGTAATTCGACTTTTGACATTTTTTTGTTACTTATTACCGTCAACATCGAGCGTGATGTCATATTCTTTATTAGGCATCCAATTCCAACCATAGATTCTGTTTCTGTTTGCAGCAGCGATCCCAAAGTGTGCCGGATGTACGGAACCGATCCTGGATCGCTTCATCCTGAAAGTTCTGGAGCGTTCCTGGCACTCCAAGTGTTTGAAATGTAGCGACTGCCAGGTGCATCTCAGCGACAAGTGCTTCTCTAAGGGCGACAAGGTCTTCTGCAAAGACGACTTCTTCAGGTAAATATTAACACATATATATATAGTAACTTGGCACACATTTCCTTCCTTCTTTCTTCCTTTCTTTCTTTCATTTTACTTGTTTTTCTCAGATTGTATTCGCCTTTTCTTGAGACTTGGACGTCTCCTTTCCAACTTTTTCTTTTCTATATTCCCTTCTTTTTTCGTCACGAATTCTTTATTTATGTAGCTCTTTATCTCTTGTTTGCTTTGTTCCTTTCTTTCACTTCGTGTTTGTTGTTACTGTTCTGGGTCCCGGTGGCTCCAGTTTTGTTTCCATAAAAGAAAAGCAGACATTCGAAATGAAGCCGGTCAGGTACAGCCTGAGTGAGATTCGAGTCAAAATTCGCAACAACTTTATCTTAAATTATTATTATTATTATTATTATTATTATTATTATT
>JAAUYG010161152.1_pt1 | contig 15833 bp, 9 predicted proteins | sample 7278091 | NCBI WGS metagenome assembly JAAUYG01 (sample SAMN14350201, study PRJNA611818) | marine sediment metagenome | isolation source: surface marine sediment (0.6m) | place: French Polynesia: Moorea | collected 2018-08 | reverse complement strand
TAGACTATATGAGTCGCAAGAAAATATATTGCAAAGGTGTGCAAAATCTTTGCAAATATGGCCATTGTAATACCTTTTCCAACCCTGGAAAATTTACTTTTTCGTGCAGTGGGGGTTATATGAAATCAGATAAGGCCTAGGGATTTTTTTTCCGAAAAAGGAAAAAGAAAACAAGTATTTGTAAAACAAAATGGTGATCACAGAAAGAATTCCTCAGCGATCCCGGTAGAGCAGAGAGTCACACAGCTAGAGCACAGATAGCTCGTTGTTATTTAACGGCTGTGTGAGAGGTAAAGCCGCTAGTCAAATATCGCCGCCATCGTCTCGTCTCCGATCGTAAATATCGGGAGTTTAGAAGCCGAGGTGGCTTTCGTGTATCGTCGCACTGTTCTCTCTTGATGCCAACAGAAAGCAGCAGATATCGATTCGCATATAGGCAAACAGCGCTTTGATATTTGCCCACAGAATTGGGGGCCTTTAGCAATGCGACACGGGACCTAACGTATGGCTGGAGGGGAGTCTCGTTCGGATGTGCCGTTGCTGCTAATGGAAAGGGTTCAGCTGGGGCGACGTGCTCATCCAATGTATATGACATTGTTCCAGTCTTTTATTCTGTCGAAAACGGCTCTTTGACACGGATACCGTGCCCCGAAGTGAGTGCTGGGGGAGGGAAATTGCACACAAATCTCCCCCACGCCCAATAACGCTTAGGCGCATCCGCGGCCTTCTCCATATATTTCCACAATAAGTTCCAGATTGACTCTATGTAATCTCATGGTTACCTCGCACGAAGTGCTAAATCTGTCGCAGTTGCCAAAATAATTTGGCAAAAAAGGGGTCACCCACAAAAATAGTTGCGTGTTAAGTTGTCATCATCTTTACTAACTTTTAAAAATGTCTCTCAGGACTATTAGCATACGTGGCAGTATTTGTGCACGGATATTTAGCAGCCTACTGGTGCAGTTTTTGGTTTTTATCGAGAGCGCTTTAAGCGTTCTCTATTAGACCGATATTAAAGAGTACAGCTTGTCCTATACAATATTTCAAAATTCCATATTCCAGACATTATTTATCGGCTGGACCCGGTAGTTACCCATCCAAAACCCCTAGCTATGTCTATATATGATTTGAATTTGGTATCTCCGAATTATTAAATGCTCATCGGACGAATTATGTCCCGCAATGCCAGTGATGATGCCATGCAATCCATTAATTTTCATTTACGAGATTTGATTGAATGAGTTTGTAGCCCTATTAGTGTATACCTAGATGCATGCCCAGAGTTTTAAGCATAAGCTATTTGACGCAGGAAATGCATCGAGAAGAACCCCTTTTCCGGGGCATCACCGTCAAATCCGCTCAGATTGTTTACTTTTCTGATACGTAAACACAATCATGTTTGTTTATAGGAACTGGCCAATTGCAAGGGCGTTGGCAACGCCACACATCTGTCAAAAAGTCCACATGCTTATTTCACGCTTTCTATTGCCTTGGGATAAATATTTCACTATACCCTTCTCGCATTGAACAAGAGGTCCAAGGATCTTGACGTTCTGCTTGATGACAGCAGTGGATGTAAAATTTGAAAGATTAAGGCGGAAATTTTGCAAAGTGCACCGAATGACCCCGAACTGACCTCAGCCAATCTAACATGAAAAGTATCCTACATATATATTTTCTTAACACTATGCATGAGTCCTAAATTTTCGCCTGTTTCGCTCTACGATTAGATTTTCCCGAGATATTTCATATCTTAAGATTTCCTATTGATGCAGATGTTAAAATTTTAAAATGTCACAACATTTTTAATATTTAGCAGATCGCCAAGAAATGTTACCATTTCTGTTAATGTTACCATTAGAAATGAAAGCCATTGTTACCGCATTACCAGGATATTTGTCCCCAAGTTTGGCTGAAATTGAATGAAAACTGTAGGAGAACTAGCCTGTTGAAATTTGCAGCCCCATAGGGTACTGTCTTAAAACATCAAAGTCCCATCAAATCTTTAATTATTGGCAGATCACCAAGAAAAGCAGTAGCCTGTGTTCCCCCATGGTTATCAATGTCCTGTAGGAGAATGATGTTTTGCAATTTGCAGCCCCCATATGGTCCTGTGTTAAGAAAAATTCAAATTCCTATTAATTTTTCAATTATTGGCAGGTCACCAAGAAAAGTAATAGCCTGTGTGTCTGCCCATGGTTATCAATGTCATCATCATGTTTGGCTGAAATCGAATCAAAACCGTAGGAGTAGCGTTTTGACAGTTGCAGCCAAATATGGCCCTATGTTAAGAAAAATTTCAAAGTCCCATCAAACTTTCAATTATTGGCAGATCACCAAGACCTGCACTCTCCTATGATTATCAATGTACTCATAACGTTTAGCTGAAATCAGTTCAAACCTGTGGGAGCAGTAGCATTTTGAAAATCTTAATATCGGAAATTTTGCAAAGTCCACCGAATGACCCAAATTGACCTCAACCAATCTGACACGAAAAGTACCAACATAGTTTACATACTTTATAACTCCCTGTTTTGCAAATTTTCGTCCGTTTCACTCTATGATTAGCTGTTTTCGAGATATTTCACATGTTAGGATTTGCCATTTACTCCCATGTTAAAATTTCAAAGTGTCGTGAAATTTTTAATATTTCACAGACCGAAAGAAATATAATACCCGGTGTTTCCCCATTACAAGAATATTTATCATGAAATTGGCTGAAATCAGATGAAAAGTGTAGGTGGAATAGCGTTTCGAAATGTCCTGCCTCATATGGTCCAATGTTAAGAAATATTTCAAAGCCCCCATAATTTTTAATACATGGCAGATTGCAAAGAAATGTAGTAGCCAGTATTCCAGCATCACTGTGGTATGTATCATGAAGTTAGGTTGAAATCAGATGAAAACTAGCGTTTTGTAGTGTTTTGTAATTTCCAGCCCCATATGGCCCTGTGTTAAGAAAAAAATCAAAGACCCATAAAATTATATAATAATTGGCAGATAGCCAAAAAAAAAAAAAATAAAAAAAATAACAGCCAGTATTCCCCCCATCACCAATGTATTTATCATGCAGTGTGGTTGAAATCGGTTAAAAGCTGTGAGAGGAGTAGCGTTTTTTTTTTAACATTTTTCACTCCCATAGGGTCGTACATGTATGTTAACGAAAACGAAAAATAAATATTAAATTAAAAAATTAACAATTTTGAAAAACAAAATGGTATGGAGATATGGTGGTTAGCCACCTTTTCACAAAATTTGGCATTGATTTGCTTCCGGTTTACCGAGAAAACAGGTTTTACGGACGAACAGCGGACGGACGGACGGACGACGGACGCCCACGCCATGATATTAGTTCTCCTGACACAGTCAAGCAGAGCGAATTAAACTAGGTCAAGTTACCGTGCAGTTAACGAATTAACTTCACGCGGGCCCCTTAATTTCGAGAATTAATGCTCTTCTGATTTGTTTCAGGTGGATACAAGGAAATTTTCTCGTTCGTAGACCGCCACACCCCGGTGCTCCCTAAACGTCCGCAGAATCCTCTGGCTGCGTACATAGTATCCGCCTTCAAGGTGTTCGGGAACCAGATCCAGTTGGACCGGTCCTGGAGCTCCTGGAGCGGTGCCGACCTCGTGGTAGAATCCATCCCAAAAGCGCTCTCCCTACAGAGATTGAGCTTCCACAAGTGTCGCCAGCGAGGGGACAGCACGGACGCGTTCGCCTACGTCATGCTCTGCGAGCTCGGCGACGCGCTCGCTGACGTCAACAAGACGATGGAATTCGTCCAGACGCTCAAGGACAGGCAATGCGGTTTCACGTGTCTTTACGTGATAGACCATTTCTTCTGAGGCTGATTTCTTCGGAGGTTGGGTGGTGGGTGGGGGTGGTGGTGGGGGGATGGTACATATTAAAAAGTGAAACGGGACTTGCGACGTCCCTTACTTGAAATTATTGGTTCCAGAGATCAATAGGCAAATGTGTGCTGACGCATCGCATATACTGCTGCCAATGGAAAGTCGAGGATGCATTACGGAACTTAAGTTTTGAAGGAACCCCAGAAAGCGAAAAAATAGAGACACAAATTTTCCACCATACATGGTTGTGTCTGTGGGCCACCCTGACCACGAATCCATGCCACTTTCCAACCTGTTCATGCTGGTTTCTGGTGTTGTGAAACTATGTATTGCTCATTAGTGACATGTCTCACTTGACAGTTCTAGACATACTGTGGAGGTACATCTACCACTAAACTGCCTCCGTCACCAATGTAGGCCATGCATTTTGACTATTCTGCAATGCATTGTACGCAATATATTCTCTGAACAATGCGTAATGTGTGTTTTCAGTATTCATTGCTGTAAAATTAATGCTATTTATACTGGATTCCGATAGGATAAAAGCATTTCTCAAAGAACTGTCGTTGCATATTACTGTCTGTATACAGCATATAAGCCACGTGATAGTGGGTGCCTGACTTGTTGAATAGATTCTCAGGCGCCCAATCGCAGACCTTATATCATTTTTATTATTTTGAGCTACAAGGTTTAGAAATATGAATGACTTGAACTTGGCCTTTCAAAACCACTCAGGTCAAATATATTGTGGCAAACTGGACTGTCCAATGACTTTATATTAGTGGTAAAAACAACTGATAGCAAAGGCCTGACTCCGCTCGCTTTTTTATAGTCCTTCGAAATTTGAATTACCGTGAATTTGACCTTTCATGGCCTTTTAAGGTCAAATCTAATGTTGCTGTTTGACTTCTAGTACTTCCTATTAGTGTTTAATGATAACCATTTGTCTATCTCTTACCGTTTAGCATTGGACCAAATTCTGGGCCACCCCAAAATACTCATCCTAACCCTTGGACAGTATTTTTCAAAATCGAATGGCTTCATCCGTTATTCACAGGGAAGTCCTTCATCAAAATGAAATTCATTGCTGGCTCCATAATTTTTAAGGCATTTTGCTAACGGAAAAAATGACACACAAATGACAGGAAGAAACCCTGCCCAGCAAAGATAGCGTGGTTTAATAAAGCACGAACATAAAAGACCAAACTGAAATCATGACTGAGACAAAAATAACATTTATGCATGTGTAAAATACTGTTTCACAGGTTCAAAATTCCGACTTTTGTTTCAATGCAGAACACAATTGCAAAAGGATCGACTTTTTTAGAGCACTGTAGGTAACAAGAATAACTACCAATCGACTGAATGGTGCAGCTACATGTATGTACGGTAAGGTGTCACGTACCATAGCTGTAACCATGTGCCTGCGCTGAGAGTTTTCACCAGACTTTTCCACTAGTACCAGGTCACTCTGCAGATTGACTGTTATCGAGTAACTGATAGTTTGGGGTTGAGTTGATCTGAGTTGAGTTGACTGGTTTATTTAACGTCGCTTCTTAACAGCCAGTGTCTTATGAGCGCCGGACTCGGTGCCGGACAATGGGATGAAGATTTAAAGTGCCCCGGAAATGAATACGGCGGGTTTTGAACCAAGGACCCAGTGGTCTGACGTCGATTGTTCTACCCCTCGACCAAGCATACCGCCTGATGGTTTGAAACCTCTGGAGAAAGACCGGCGATCTTCGGGCCCAAAGTGTAATCAAAGTATCGAATGGTCTTAATTCTGAAACCGAACTACAACTATTACGTAATAATAACTTAATATGTTGTCCACACAAAATTGAACCCACCAAAGCCCGTCACCCAAGCCCAGGTAAGGTCACAAACAAAAGTAATTCACTCTTTTCTTCAGAAGGTGGGATTCGTGCCAACGCCTCTTCAATTTCTGTTAAAGAAAACATCATTGTGATGCACGGAACCTCAGATACATGTACCACTAAGCTGTTGAGACAATCTTATTTATTGACAACCATAAATTTGACGTGTAGTTGGATTGATACAAGAGATGTGTATACAATTTTATGGCATAGACAATTTTATGGCATAGACTGACGTAACAACTAATGATGCATTCAGGCCGTTGGTTTCGTAAATTTTGAAAAATGAGCACAATTATGATGTTCGCTTTATTTAATTATCAACGACAGAGAATGAGTGGACTATCTTGACATTTAATTTCATCTCTTTATTTATTTAGTTTTTTTTTTTAGGCTTTCCCGACGGACCATTTTAAACGTAGCCACACCAATGCTTCGTCGCTTACAGTTATGAATCTTTTTAATGAAACTGTTCAAAAAATTTGCCGTCACAAAAGTTTTTTGTCGGCGGTTTGAAATTTTGAATTTAAAAGTAGATTGGAATTTTCGTTAACATGGGACCTTTGGGGAGTGAAAGTTTCAAAACGCTACTCCTAGTACTGTTATGATTTTTTTACCAAGCTTTTTCTGAATATCCCGTGTGAGAATCCCGAATTGTTGTATGTATGTATGCATCTTTATTCGGATCAACACAACGGTAATATACAATTAATTATCTTTCAAATTCTGAAACGGTGACAGCATAATACGATGTGTTAGATCCAGGTCTACCCCCGTGAATCAATTAAGATTGTAACTGGAAATTTAGAAATATATTAACCTGGTACTAATAGATTTAGTAGTCATTATATCCAGCCAAAGGAGACCTCAATTGACAATTGACAATTTTCTGCAGACTTGTTTCAAAAACTCATTGCTGCAGACTAAATCTATTGAAATCTGGGTTAACTCTCACACAACACCTCACTATGCATAGGGCTCCACATGGGTCCAAATAATTTATGCTATGTCACACATCACTTTTTATTTATGTCCCCATGCCCTAAAATTTGAAAGATATCTGTGCATTAAGTTCAGAGATAATTGCGACATGGACAGACGACAGACGACGAACAAATTGCGATTTCATGACCTCGGCTGACATAGTCAAGCAGAGCTAAAAATAGCAACATTGTGCATACTGCCGAGACTGCACAGCATCAGGTACAAATCCTTAGTTTAATTCAACATTGATATATGGCCCAGGACTGGACTATTTCTTGTGTATTCTAACCAGGGCAAAATTGTCCACATCAATGTTTAACTTAACAAACCAGCATCAAGATACACAGTTAACGATGGTCACCTGTAATAACCATAACACAACTGCAAACTGAAAGGGATAATGGGCCTGCATCAGTGCATATGGTGCTGAAGCAGTTGATCATAAGAGGCCACACAAACACAATTCTGTGATCAGGGGACATAATCAATAGCAATTAGCAAAGCAAAGATACACCACTGATCATGTCCAAATTGATGTTTGCATGCCTTCAGTCATCTGCTAAACTGTATATTAATATCGCAGAACTCTTCTTAAGTATAGTCACAGAACGCAGGCGTGGTAGGCCTCTAGCCATGTTCAGAAGATAGGTGTCTTCCTTCCGATTTTGAGGACGCAGTTATACCAGGGAAGGGAGGTGATTTCTGTTGCAGAATATATACAAATATTCTCAAGGTCTCAACATCTGACAAATAATAGCTTCGATTTTAGTAGAGCTATCGGTCAAAGGGTCATTCACAGCTAATCACAGGGCAGATATACGTAAGTGATTAAATTATCGCTCACTTTAAGCAACCCAATCTTTCTTTATTCTATCGCATAAATGCTTTCCGAAAATTGCTCTTTAATAGAATATATTTCGTATACTATGACACTGCTGAGATTTAGTTACCTTGGGCTAGATTAATGATCATATAGTACAAAGACAATAACTAAGAGCATAAAATTTCAGAAATTTAGCGCCAAATACCTCTTGTCCATAAACTAGGTTTAAATACCGGCTGATTCATTTGTTCTTTAATTTCGATTTTTGATATGGGGCTCCAACTCATGGTTCCAAAATTGATCCAAGATACCATGCACTTATCACCCACAAGGTATCTTTTTAAGATCTCCTATATCACAACAGTAGTATTTAAGCCCCTTCTATACTAAAACAAATCATAAAGTAAGGAATATGGATTCACGGAAAAAAAGATGAACCTGCTCATACTTTATTAAACCCCGCCCATGCTTTCAATGGCGGGGTTTCTTACTTTCACTGTATGTGCCCACCCGTATGTGTGTTTGTCTGTGTTGAAAATATCTAAAAAAAATATCGAACCGATCAACTTCTGTTTTGGTGGAGGCCTACCCTCTGATCCAAGGAGGAAACCATTAGATTTTGAAAAAATCGCCGGGTAAGGGTGGCTGTGGGGGTTCAAAATTTGGCCATAATGATAAGAGATAGGAGAAAAAATTTCGAGTGGCTACAACTCCTAAACCTTTAGAGATGGACATGTGGTTACTATTAGACACTAATAGGAAGTCATATATTTGGAGTACAACTGCACCATTAGATTTGACCTTGAGTGATCTTGAAAGGTCAAACTCAAGGTCACTCATATACTCATATTTTGAAGGCTTATATCTCGCAAAACAGCCATGTTAGGCAATATGTTACTATTAATGTTGCTATTAACCATCAATAGAAAATCATGTATGGGGAGTCCAATGGCACCGTCACATTTGACCTTGAGTGACCTTGAAAAGTCTAGTCAAGGTCACCAAAATTTTGCAGCCTTATGTCTCGTAAAGGAGGCATTTGACATTGAATGAACTTGAAAGGTCACAGTCAAGGTCACCAATATTTAGAAGCCTTATATCTCGATGCAGCCTTGTTAGGCCATATGTTACTATTAAAACATTAATAGGAAACCATATATGGGGAGTCCAGTAGCACCTTCACATTTGACCTTTATCTTGCAAGAGCAGTGTCAAGGTTACCAAAATTTAGAAGCCTTATATCTCGTAAAGGAGCCTAGTTATGCCCTATGTTACTATTAAACATTAAAAGGAAACCATATATGGGGAGCCCAATCAGACCATCATATTTGACCTTGAGTGACCTTAAAACGTCAAAGTCAAGGTCACTCAGATTGTTGGGGTTACACAGAATCCAAGACTAGCACTCAGTTCATGACGTTTATTTCAGTGACATATGAGGGAGTGAGTGAGTGAGGTTCGAAAAACTGGAACAACAAAATACACTAATAAGTTTCGAGTCTTGTACATACGGTCCGTAAATTCCTTAAATCGAGCAAATCGGGATACATGGCAATATTCATAATTATAGGACTTATTAAAACTTTAATACTACGACAAAGAGTTTATGAAGGTACTTGACTGTAACACAGTAAGACAGTTTACTTACTTCTGTGTAGCTGCGTTCGTTAAATCGTATTATCCGTTCGTTAATCCATATTATCCCGAGCTTTACGTTGTGCTTGGTGAAAGGCTGAAGGATAACTGCTAACTGGGGGAGGCCTACAGCTACATATATTTGGGTCAAGATCTACGTCACTACTAGGTATGGGAACGCCTTGGCATCACACAGATTTTGGTTGCTAGGAGATTTTATGGTATACATACATACATTTGCCAACAGTTTATTACCCCTTCAATCTGAAGGTCACAAAGGGGAGGTTGGTGGTGGATGGGGTTTTCCTCTGTCCCAACTGTCCTCCTTGTGTATATTTAAAATAAGCTTTATCTTATCGGGCCACACATAATTTTGATTTCAGTTTATTCTTTGTATATCTCTGTATATTCAACACAACCACTTATAGAGATCACAACACAATTCACCCAAAAAGTATTTCTTATTCACTTACCTTTTTCACGACATCTAACTATAAATTTGCATAAAAGAAGACGGGACGAATGTGGTTGTATGATAGTAGGGGAATTTAATGCTTCTGTTATGACATTGGAGAACTTAAAAGGTCACAAACATAATAGGTCAGTGAGACTGCAATTTGCTCAAAAATATATGTATGTTTGGAATTAAACTTGTATACCAGCTACACAGACCAAATTGAAAGCAGAGGAAAAATATGAAAAGGAGTCAGACATAGTGGCACTGCTGAATATACACAGTTCAATAGTTTGAAAATATTCTTGACAGATGAGCCTTTAGGTTGATTAAAGGTAGTACGCATTCTTAGTCCCAGGGGCAAGTTGAGCTGTTCCAGATGCAAAGACCACATGCTAGAATAGTCCACGTATCTAGTGTGCCCTACACCAAATGACTTTTCGTGGCGGTGTAGTTAGCATAGTTCTTGATTTTGTTCAGATATGAGTAATTAGTGTCTGAGATGGATTGTTGTTCATCGATTCATTATCGAGTATGACCATAGCGACATGAAGTGTTTAAGGGGTGGGGTGGTGTATCCGTAGGTGGCTTGTGAAGCTAATATGGGCATGGAAGCCACTTCCACAGGTTGGACACCAGTGGGAGGGGGGCATGTTGGCTAATTGGTCAGCGCGAGCCTTGCATGTTTGGCGTTTGTCTTTGTCTGCATTGGAACATTTATTCTCTGCATGGATGGCACCCTTATGAATCAGGTTTCACCAATCTGGTCTGTCAGATGCTGTGGTTTCCCATGTTATGACTTAGATGTTGAAGTCCTTCAGGTAGGCTTTGAGAGAGTCTTTGTAGCGCTTACGCTGGCCTCCTACTTTCCTGTTACAACGACTGAGTTCACCGTACAGCAACTGCTTGGGTATCATGCAGTCTGACAGATAACTAACGTGTCCTGCCCATCGTGTCTGAGCTTTGTGCATGATGGTAATGATGCTTGGGAGGTCCACTTTCTCCAGAATCTCGGTGTCGGGAATCTTGTCTTGCCAGCGGATGATGAAAATGTTGCGGAGACGCCAGAGATGGAACTGCTGGAGAAGTTTCTCATGTCTTCTGTAAAGGGTTCAGGTTTCACAGCCGTAGAGAAGTGTTGTTAGGATGAGGCTCTGTACACTTTGCTCTTGGTGTACTCTGATATTCCTCTTGTTCCCAGACTGACTTCTTCAATCTCCCAAAGGCGCTGCTAGCCTTCGAAATGCGGTTGCTGACTTCTGCATCGATGTTGGCGGAGCGAGAGAGAGAGAGAGAGAAGAGTGCTGCCGAGGTAGGTGAAGTTCCCCATGTCGTGGAGTCACTGTCCCTTCACTGTGATGCTGGTTCCTGGTATGGTTTTCCTGGGGCGGGCTGATATATCATTTCAGTCTTCTTGGTGCTGATGGTGAGGTCGAAGTTGTCGTAGGCAGATGAGAATGCATCCATCTCCTGTTGCGTTTCTTATTCATTGATGGCATTGAGGACACAGTCATCAGCAAAAAGCAGATCATGGATCACAGTCTCTTTGACTTTAGTGACGGACTGTAGACGTCACAGGATGAACAGCTTTCCGTCACACCTGTCTTGATGGGGACACTGAGGGAAGTCTCCCTGAAGGCATCGGTCAGCATCGCCGAGAACATCACACTAAACAGCGCAGGGGCAAGGACGCAGCCTTGCTTCACTTCAGTGGACACATGAAAGAGATCAGAGGCGTTTCTAACATGGGCCATTATCCCATCGTGAAACTGTCTGATGATCTTCACGAACCTGTCCAGGTAGCCAAACTTCGACATGAACTTTCACAGTCCCTCTCCGCTCACAGTGTTGAAGGCTTTTGTTAGATCTACAAAGATGAGGTAGAGATCTTAACTTTGTTCCACACTCTTCTCCTGGATCTGACGGGAAGCAAAGATCATATCAATAGTCCCTTGACCTGCGTGGAATCTGCATTGGCGCTCAGGGAGATGGCCTTGCTCCAGATGCTTTAGGAGACGATTTAGGAGTACGCCGGCGAGGATCTTACTGGCAATGGAGAGAAGTGATATCCCTCTGTGGTTGTCACATGAGCGCTTGTTGCCCTATCTCTTGTAGATGTGGAAAATTGTGGCATCTTTGAATTCTTGCAGGAGGGTCTCACTTTCCCAAAATGATTGAAACAGCGTTGTTAGCTTGTGGAGGATAGAATAAAGGCCGCCTGATTTGAACACTTCAGCGGGAATGTCATCAGGGCCGGGGGCTTTCCCAGTCAACATCTGCTTGACCGCCTTGGTGACCTCGTCCTCTGAGACAGGTATATCCAAGTCTGGGTTTATTTCCACCTGGGGGAGGCATTGAATGGCTTCGTCGTTAATGGACGATGGACAATTCAGAATGCCATTGAAGTATTCTGCCCGTGTCTCTATGATCTTGTTTTTGTCAGTGATGAGTGTTACACCGTCTTGCTCAGTAGAGGGGAGCTGCGTGATGTTGGTGGTCCGAATGCACATTTGAGAGAATCGTAGAACCGTTTTGTGACGTTTCTGTCTGCATGGCCTTGGATCTCGTCGGCTTTCTTGCTTAGCCATGTGTCTTGCATAGCGCAGAGCTTTATCTAAAATTCTCCACACTTACTGATGTAAGCATCTTTCTTTGAGTCCCAGTTGGGATCACTCTGGTGGGCTCTATGGAGTTGGCACTTTTCTTCCAGCAGGGTTTTGACTTTGACATCGTTTTAATCAAGCCAGTCCTGGTGGCTCCTGGTAGCCAGTTCGGGCACCTGGAGGGCAGCAGAAGGAACCATTGTCTTCAAGGAGTCAGAGTCATTTCCGGTAGCCTCAGTCAGTTGGCTTTCTAAAGTTGCTGATAGTTCTTCTTGAATGGAAGGAAGCTTTGGGTTGTTGACGTTTAGCTTTTTCACAACTGTCTGGCCCTGTGGTCTTCTCTTGGGATGAATGTGCAGCTTGATCTTAGAACTGATAAGATGATGGTCTGTCCAACAGTGTGCCCCACACATTGCCTTAGTCACTCGCACATCCTGCCTGTCATTTGCTCTGACAATGATGTAGTTGATGAGCTGCCAGTGCTTGGAGTGAGGGTGCATTCACGACGTCTTGTTGTGAGTTGGAAGGCGAAACATGGTCTTGGTGATGGCCAAGCCATGGGTGGCGCACGTCCTAAGCTGGAGGAAATCGTTACTGTTGCATTTCCCTCCTTGGGTGCCGATGCCTCCTTCCCACGGCTGGTGGCCTTGACCTACATAAGCGTTGAAGTCGCCAAGAAGTAGGAGCTTGTCCACCTGTGGAACAGTGGAGATGAGGGCAGCCAGTTCTTCATAGAATTTCTCCTTAGCGTCACCCAGGTTTGTTATGGTGTGAACGTAGCCACTGATGAGATTAGCGGATCTCTTCCTGTCCAGGGGCAACTTGAGTCTCATGAGGCGATCGTTGAGGCCTTCTGGTCCACTCTCAAGTTTCTTGAGAAGATGGTCTTTGATTGCAAAGCTGACACCAGCCTCCCGCCACTCTTCATTTTTGTGGCCATTCCAAAATGAGGTGCATAGCCACCACCAATCTGACTGAGCTGGTCTTTGTCGGGGAAGCGTGTTTTGCTGAGGTCTGTGATTAGAACTTTATATCGAGCGAGTTGTCTGGCTACGGGGGTCGTTTGTCTTTCTGATCTTCCCGACTTGCAGGTGGTTGAGTTGAGAAGAGTTCTAACGTTCCATGATGCAAGGGTGAGCTTAAATATTTTCTTGTGATTTCAACGCAGGATGAGTAACCCGCCAGCCACGGTCTGCTGGCCAGGTGGTAATGGAACAGGCTATGTTTAGAGCACCTTTTCTAGCTCTGTTCTCATACTACGGACTCAAGCAGAGCTATCCTAAATAGGGCTGCTTGGTCGCTCAGGGGGCTGCCGAACTTTCCTGCTGTCCCGATCAAAGAAGAATGGCTTTATGGCCTGAGTCGTCTGTGGGCAGGATTGCAGCTACAGCTTCCAGTGTTTTGGCACCTACTGTTTCGCCCCTCCCCCCTCCCCCCATCGCCGCAGGACTTGGAGGGTTGGGGTTGTTGATGGTGGTGTTGTCATGACTTGCGCTGAACTTGGTTTAAAGTGAGGGAGGCTTGCGCAGCACCAGCCTCACTCTCTCCTCCTGATAAGCCTGATCCGACGGCAAGACAGAGTCAACACAGCTGGAGGCTCATTGAGGGTGCAGTCTCTCCTGAGCTGCCAGAAAGGGACAGAACACGGCCTGTAAGTTCTGCCTATGGGACCCCACTCCAGATTTTCTGCCAGGGTTTACTCCCTTAGCCTTTAGCCATCGAAGGCTGACCAGCAAGGCAACAGGAGACTTGTGATGGCAGGGTCATCAGTGTCCCGTACAAGCACAACGTGCTTGCCACTGCCACTGAGATGGAATATATATGGTTACCAGACATCAAATCTACACATAGAGGTCTGTGATTGGCCCAGTCCCAGGGTGAGTGTATTTGTCACTGGAACTTGCAATTGCTCTTGTTATCCAAGGGACCGGTAATCTGGCTCGTTATCAGCTTCTGTAGACTTCCGCAAGGGGTGCTGTCTGTCACCTGACGTCATAGCAAGCTATTAGAAAACATACTGATAATTTTAATCAATCTTTAAAAGGTTTACTTTGAAATTGGAAAGAGAAGCAGATGGCGGTGATGACGAAGAAGAATAAGAAAAGAAGAAGAATAAGAAGAGAAGAAGAAGAAGAAGAAGAAGAAGAAGAAGAAGAAGAAAAAGAAAAAGAAGAAGGCTGTATGCAGAGAAGGGAAAAAGCATTGTGCCCCAACAGCTAACGCGACCGCGCTGGTAGTGCTGGTGCGGGTTCTGCGGGGAAGGAATGAACAAAATAGGCAGTTGCGAACAAAATCGTGTTTGGACAAGCGGGAACATTTAACTTGCTGTGAACTTGTTTTGCTTTTCTCTCAGTAAGCTGCCAAGCCTATTGATTTGTAAATATTTCACAGGGTTAACTTATTATCGCCATCTTTATTGGTTGTGTGTCTCGTCCAGTGAGGTCTATAGCGTGATTACGCTCTACCACTGTTTATCGCCCACACCTAGACTAGTCTAGAGCATCCTGCATGCCTGAATGTAGTGTAGTCAGATAGTGTAGACTGATTACTGCTAACAAGTGGTACTCCACTCTACTGCAGTAGCTAGGAGCTTCTACCCAAGGCCCCTTGGTAGACAGTGGTAGAAGCGCCTGTGGTCCCGGGTATACAGTACACTAGACAGAGTATCCGTCTCTATATAATATCCCACTGGCTGGGGCTTACTATGTAGGCTAACAGTGCACATACTGTAGGGGGAGGGGGGGTCATGGACAGTTCAACTGTATCGGTATAAATAGTAGAGAAGGATGTGTCACGAAATACGGGACAAATGTTTTAAGCAGCTCTGGTTGTCTGCCTTTCACAAGAAATGCAGTGAAACCTGTGCTCACTTTTGTCTATACATACTACTCTTCAGCAAGATACTAGTATATCTTCATGATCTTATCCAAAGAAACTCACCGTATTTCACAGAGAAATGACACTTTTTATACACAATTTCCAAAACTAACATCTATCCATTGCAAATTCTCTCGTGTTGAAGAACATGTGACCAAATATTGTTAAATATGTGATGTTGGGCAAGATTGGTCATGTTGCAAAACACAGCCGAACATGCATTCGGAACTCCTCGACTGTTTTCGCTATGCCAACAATCTAGGGTTCCACGATCTCTGCCGAGGTGTGCTGACTGCCAAACATGTTCAGCATAAACCAACACTATACACCAATGTGTGACAAACAGTAACTGACAAACCTTTTAGGAAGCACATGTATGATCGTGACATCATGGGAAAAACCCATCGCTTTTGCAGTGGATAGTGTCATTTCTCTGTGAACTACGGCAAGTTTAGTGTGTTAAGATGTGCCTCCTTAAAGAGTATTATGTAAAGACAAAAGTGAACAAAGTTTTGGCTGGGCTTCTCGCGAATGGCAGATGGCCAGAGCTGTTTAAAAATTTTACCCCGAATTTCGTGACACATCCTTCTCTACTATTACTTCTCTACAGTTGAACCGTCAGGGGGGGGGGGGGGGGGGGGGCTAAAAAAAAAACAAAAAATCAAAACAGATAAATGAAAAAAATGAAACTATAAAATTGAAAAGATAGTGATACAGACGAGGAGG
>JAAUYG010241061.1_pt1 | contig 15840 bp, 12 predicted proteins | sample 7278091 | NCBI WGS metagenome assembly JAAUYG01 (sample SAMN14350201, study PRJNA611818) | marine sediment metagenome | isolation source: surface marine sediment (0.6m) | place: French Polynesia: Moorea | collected 2018-08 | reverse complement strand
TAAATTTTTTTACTAATTAATTTTTAATTTGTGGCGTGGTTGGGTTTTTTGTGGTTAAAAACCAAATATAAAAACATTTTAATACAACCGATTTAAATATAACGAGTTGCCCACCCCCCCCCCCCCCCCCCCAATGCCACAGTCTTGGCTGAATATGTGATTAACCTTTTCTTACCGCCTCCATATGCAAAGAACAAAATGCTCAGTAAATAGGCGTCAGTTCATAATAAACAAGCAAAATGTCGTTGAATGTGGCTCACGCAAACGGCGGAGTTTTAATTTACAGCGGAGAAAGGTAATTGTGGTTTGCCTAAAATTATTTATTTAAATTCGGTAATGATAAGTACAGTACGTCTGTCGTCGATCGTCAGACATCACATCCATCCTGCATCAACACCGATCAATGTCTAAAAGTGGTGTCATGAAATGATGAATGATTATCAGTATTACTGGTATTATTGGTAATACACTGTCACTGGCTATGGTATAGATCTATCACTGACACTGCTCAGTTCAGTCACCACTGGTCACTTCGTCACACACCTTTTCGTGTGGCGAAAGAACAAGCGGCAGACGGGTGGCTGGCGAGGTTGGTGGGTTGGGAGTCTTGGGACCGGGGGTTGGGGGGGTGTGGGGTGTGGGGAGGAGACTATATATAGTTGCCTGTACTGTAGTCAGTGGTAATCAGGTAATCTGATCTGGTAATGCGAGAAGTCATCACATCAGCAGATCAGACTCGAGCAGTTATCATAATATTCAAGTAGCCCATGCCGTAGACTTCATGGGCCTAATCAAAAGTGTGTTGGATGACTCAAAGACTGGGACTGGGAGTCTGGGACTATCACTGACTATGATTGAGACTTCGAGTAGTCGTTGATTTGGTGATGTAACCCTTTCTTTGTGGCCCCGAGGAGAACTGTTTGTTATAACATGTATGATAGTACAGAAGTAAACAGGTATTCGGGGCTGCCATTGAAGCTGCAGGGTTACGCAACATCACAAGGCAGCAGCTGGCATTGTACTATATGAATGTCAGTGATGGCCATATATTCTCAGACATGTATTTATTTGTCAAAAGAATTTTGCAGAATTATGTACTATATTGTATCAAAATTTGTTGTGACATATGAGCCAGCTTCACAAATCCACTAAGCTTACACAATATTGTATTCCATTTTCCAGAATCTTGATATACTGCGATGGTGTGGAAATGTCCTTTGACATGTCATGTAGCATGCCACATTTCAAAGGCTCGAAAAAAGGCCGAGCCTATCTGACCACCCACAGAGTAAGTATGATGAAACACTAAACACAGTAGAACCTGTCTTAGGAGACAATCATTTTTGGGCATAAAAAATATGGTCTGTCAAGACAGGTTGTCTTTGATGACAGGTTCAGTATATATTACAAAGTGGGAATATGGCGTTATTTTATTGTGTAAAACATACGTGTAAAAGAATTATCAACATGATTGCCTGTAAATATGACAGATGATTTAAATCACGACAGCTAAAACAAACAAATTTGCATTGGGTCAAAATAGTACAGTATTAAAATAGGGAAAAGTAAAGGAAAAATGTTGTGTCATTCAACTTTCAACAGCTACTGATATCACAGTCACTGGTAGGTATTAACATTTTCATATCCAAAATCATCACGGTATGTTTTATTGTAAACATGGTAAATGGCTTAAATTCTGACAGCATAATTAATTTGACATAATTTTATATAATTATAAGGCATACAAAATTCTTATTTTTTGCATGTTGTTTCTGCATATATGTATACATGTAAACTTATGTATCTCACAAATAGTTTAAGACAGTTCTCAATGAAAAACAGGTTGTGTCGGAACTATTCATGCATGTTTCTCTTTTCTGTTTTTGTTTTCTGTTTTTATGTGACAGGTGATTTTTAATAACAAGAACCTGAAGGACACCCTGCAGTCCTTTAGCATGCCTTTCTACTGCATGAAGGAGGTGGAATTAGAGCAGCCTGTGTTTGGGGCAAACTATATCAAGGGAAAGGTGTTGCCGGAAGCAGGAGGCAAGTTTTAGTATACATGTAGTGCTACCGATATGGGCTATCTGTAAACTGACTACTTGTGTAGTAATTAAGCTGAGCCTCATAATAAGGATAATGAAGTCTGTCAGTTATATACTTTTTCAGAAATTTTTGTTCACAGACTCACAAAAACATGCAAACACACACATCAGCATCGCAGGCAAACACGCCTAGCGGAGCTCCGCTAGGTGGGATTTAAATATACAATGACAAATATGACCTGTAAAAACAGAGGCCCTCATCAACAGCCAGAGTCTGCATAGTGTACAAAAATTTAAATATACATTTGGCTACAAAGTCTTGCATGCTTAACAGTATCAAATACTCATGATACTAGGTATCAGGTGTTTGATATGCTATATGTACTAGTATACGAAAGCAGGAAAGTAGCGTATTGCAGGCTATATGTCCACCTCAAGCATGTCAAGTGGTTTATGTTGGAATAAGCCCCTGTGTGATCTTTTTCACGTATATTGTCCATATGGCATATCTTTAATAACCTTGCAGGAAACTGGCAAGGAACAGGAAAGTTCAAGATGTGGTTCAACGATGGCGGAGCTATCGATTTTGGGCGTGCAATGCTACAGGCTGGCAGGCTAGGTAGGTATTAGTATATAAGAACATGTGCTATGACAGCAAAAAATCCACAGATATTTCACAGCATTATAGTACTTGCTTATCAAGAAGATTCTATTCAATGGGTAAGAGGTGACATGTTTTATATTTTTGACAATTAATGTCAATGTACTGTTCTGTAAGTTTCAGTTACATACAAAATGATTACAGTGACACCTGTCTTCAAAGACCACTGTTATAAGTCTGTCTGTCACAGAGCACACATTTTTGGCAGAAGGACCTACATTTCAATATAACTGAACCTGTCACCAGAGACCACCTGTTTTGCCAGACCACACTTTTGTGGCCAATGGGGTGATCTTTCAAGACAGGTTCTACCATACCTACAAAGTTTTTCTTCCGGGACGTAATGCCCAGGCACATGTAATTGCTAGCGTTGTATCAATGAATCATGATTCGTGGAACTGTAGTACAGGGGTCCCTCTGTTCGTGTCCACTCTCAACAGAGACCACCCTCTCTAATAGGACCATAAATCTTTGCAACTACTACTATCAATGTATTTACTTCTCCCTCTCACCAAAGGCCTCTAATGTATCTTGGCCAATACGATGGCCTTATTAGAGAGGGAATACTTATGTAATGTTTGGGTTAATTTAAAAAACTTAGCTTGATCTCTTACTGTTCTGAGCATTCACATTCTGCATTCATTATAGAAAATTTTACTTTCTTTATTCCAGCCTCCCGCAACTCCCCCGCACAGGCCCCGCCCCCATACAGCGCCCCTGCTGGGAACTATTACCAGGCTCCACCCCCAGCGTATGCCCCACCCCAGGCCCCACTCTACAACTTTGTTCCGTATCAGACATTCCCCTCGGCGCCACCTAGTAAGTTCCTCAGGAGGATATCACAGTGTCAGTGTTTGATATTCATGAATTACTGGATAAATGGATATCCTCCCCACCCACCCCTCAGGAAAAAAAGAACATTGAATAAAGCACCGGAGAATCATTGATTCTTAAGCATATCTATACATGTATTGATTAAAGTATTATTAACCAGCAGAAAACTGATTTACATAATTTCTAATCTTGATAGTCCTGAATTAAAATATTAAATTTTTAATATTTAATTTAATTGAAGATAATTTGTAAAGTCAAAGACCAGATGTTTTCTATTCCAGGTGATGGGGTGTACATGTATGAGGCACCGCCCCCTTACGCAGGGATTGACCCCAACCTGACCCCGTACCCTCCACCGCAACAGACAAATGGCTACCCTCCCAGCACAGCCGCAGGTACTGGTATATACAGTGGGCCATCTGAATTAAGACCACTGACTGGGCTGTTATTAAGTGGTTTTACTTCTGAGGTGCTCAGAATATTTCTGAGACTACTCAACATTAAGAATGCAGTTTTGGTACTACTGGGAAATGGGCTTTTATTGTGAGGTGGTCTTAATTCTGAGTTCATCGCAACGTGACATTCAACTGTACATGAAGCTAAAGCCTGTAGGAATATCATGAGCAGTACCAGTAATGGGTATTGATGTTGTGCCAATGGTAAATGCAATCACAGATTTGTAGAGCTACATCCTGCAACTGATGATGACTAGTTATGGTACTCGTTAACTTATAGCCAATAATTTATATAATCAGGATCATGATGGCAGCATGTGAAATATGAAAACAACAGACCACAGATAGTCGGCAAGTAAAATATGTGCAATATACAGGCATATTATAAAAGTAAAATTATTTGAACCTATCTTGAACAACTACCCCTTCTTCCAGCAAAATATGGTATTCCGAAAAGGCTAATTGTTTGTGTCGGGTTTAGTTATAGTAAAATGGAGGTCAGGGCAGAAACTTGCAGCTCTGACACAGGACTGTGGTTTAGCCTACAAAAGGTGGGGTTACTGTAAACAAAACATGGTATGTAAGTTCTACAATTTGTTCACCACCAATCAAATCAAGAAACCAGCCCTGGAAATAATCCACAATCCATCTCCACAAAGTCTAAGTTTGGAGTATTGGTGACGTTTTGTGTACATGCTTTGTGTATTCCAGCGGCCGAAGCAGCGGAGGCGGGTGTGGGGAACGCCTACTATGCCCCCACTGACCCCCACAATGTGTACATGCCTCAGCCGCCACCAGGCAGTCAACCTCCACCATACAGTGAGGCTACAAAGAAGGACCTGTGAAAACGAAGGAACGAAACACATGGCAGAGTTGTTGTACTGCCCTAAAAAGGATTTTACACGAACCAGAATCTCACTTTGTGGTCTGTGTTACATATTGCTTTGTGGCATCAAACGCAATGGGGTGGTGCCATGGTTCTGATTTTGCATATGTTCATTGGGTCCAAGGCAGGAGATTAGGCATGCGGTGGGGTATGAATTGGAGTAGGCATAGTCATGTTGTTAAAACCACGAGATGCTGAACACCAGTGTACGGTAACTTCTCCTGTTATGTTATAGACGAGTTTCATTCTTGATGTAAGGTTTCTGTCAGATGCTTGAGTTAAAATGGATTGAAAGAATGCATTTATGACGAATCGGGGAAAATATCGAGAACAGAAAGGCATGCATGCCGGCCTTGCCGGATTCTGTGAAGACTGCTTTAGTGAAGCTTCTGTTTGTGTAAAATCTCTGGATGGCTTTAGTGGACTGGGGTCCTCAGAGAACCTAGGCTGGACCTTGACTACTTCAATTTAGTATAACCTGCAAATGGCCAATTAGCTTGGTGTAAAATGGAGAAGAATCACTGCATTTATCCTTCGGAGAGTATACTCTAGTATATGTGACAACTTATTCAAGAGTGCAATTTTTCATGACTGCAGGATCAGTTTCTCTTGATTTAGTCGCTAGTATGAGGGTGCTCTAAAATTTTCAGTTCGTTTTCTGTAATGGCCCAAAAATTTATCAAGTGATAGATTTCAAGTAAATTTGTTGGGGAATTGTCCATTCCCATAACTGCACAGGGAAGGGTATCAAAAATGAAAATTGAGTAAGGTGGAAACCAAGAATTCCTCTAAAAGATACAGCACAGAACTTCATCAGCTACAACATTATACCAGTGTGGCAGTTATGAGCAGCTGGGGTATGGCGTATGTTCGAGTTTCTATAGCTACAAATGCTTTCATTTGACTATGTAAAACTTTCAGGACAACCGCCCGGAGCTGGGTTTATACAAAAGGAGTCCTATGCATTTACTTTGACAATTTATATACAGGGGAAGAACTTTTGAAAAGGAACTGGTGGTGTACAAAATGGTTGGAAACTTTGCAACAAACATTGGTAGCTGCAAGTCGTTCACTAGTCTTGGATCAGATCCTTTGTGTATAGCACTTATTTAAATACATGTATTATTAATTAAGCATGTACACATGCAACTTGTCCAAGGATCAGTTTCTTAAAAGATCTTAAGTCCACTGTCTAGTGATCTTAAGCGTGGAAAGGACAATGGTTCCCAAGGTGATTAGTGAACTCGAGTCTGTTTCTAGACAGAAGAGCTTTCCAGAAACTCATTGCATGAACCGTAAAGATTAAGTGATCATTGCAGAATCTGTTTTCCTGTACAGCAGACAACTTATGTACATTATTTGGTTCAGAATCATCAAGCATGAGCAGATAGAGAGAGATCTACTGTGAAATTGTTATCATCATGTTGTAAGAAATTGTCATCATCATGTTATAAGATCAGCTTACACGGTAATTTTGTGATTTCTAATAGTGCATGCTAGTAAATGAGAAAAGGCACTTGTAGCTAAATAGAATGCTACATACTACCTAGTAGGTCCTGTTCTGATGGCTGTATGCTGCTGACAACAAATCTCGCATGGCTATGTAACTTTTCAATTTATTCTGTTATTACCTGTTAATGGGGTCTTTTGCACCACAAAATTGCAATGTGAATAGTTGGTTTCATGCGGACCCCAAACTAAACCTTTGTCAGTGGTGCCCCTTAGTTAATCACTTGATGAGACTTTGGCCACTCAATGGGACTCTCTACTTCATTTCCGTGCCTTTTATCTTTCAGAGATCTACAGCAAATTTTTCCGCCAAGGGTTTTAAAAATACTCTGTTCCTGAATCTTATTTGGGGCAGTAAAAATTGCCAGTGATCACCAATCCCATCATAATAATTTTTCCTGTCATTTTGGGACAGTCAACGATGTATCTGTTGATTTCTAACTTCGAAACATTATGGCAAGTCAGAAATTCTAAACCGTCTACATCTGAATAATCATTTCATTCATTCATGTACCATGATGCATCCCATACAATATTAAACGCAGATGTATCGTCATGTTTGTATTTATATACACTGAATGTGTAAACACAAATTTCATGTTTCTGTTCATTCAGTCATCTTGTTGTATCATCAACTCCTGTTGCTGTAAATATTTTGTTGTTTACTGTACCATGGAATAAATGGAATGAAAATGTTGACTTTGTGAACTGGTAAGGGGCTTATATCTTGTAAAGGGTAAGAGTTGCACCCTATTCTACTATTAAATGATGTTAGGAACTCCTATATGGGGAGACCATTGGCTCTCACATTGAACCAAAGTGACCTTGAAAGGTCAAATTCAAGGTCACTCAGTTTCAAAGTCTTATACTTTACCATTAAATACTAATAGGAATTCATATATGGGGAGTCAGGCTCTAAGCCAGGCACTGGTGGGGTCTCAATGCATCGCATTTGTCCCTGAGTGACCTTGAAAGGTCAAAGTCAAGGTCACTGAAACCTTGTAAGGATCATAGTTTATGGGTTATTATTACACACTAGGAAATACGAGAACCAAACTGCACCATTAGATTTGGCCTTTGGTGATCTTAAAAGGTTGGTCAAGGTCACTTAAATTTTGAGTTGTATAAAAGATGTATAAATACAGTGGTCCCTCTATTTTACAAGCTTCTATTTTAAGACCACCATTGATTATATAAGACCCCTTGATTTGGTCCCAAAGGGCAATTTTCTGTGCGAAAGGACCTTTTTTAAGACCACCTACAATATAGGACCACATTTTCTTGGTCCCATGGGTGATCTTAAAATAGAGGGACCGCCGTAATACGGTAGTAAGTTAATCTGGATGTCTCATAAGAAACTGCGGTTGGTAAGGTTTTCTGCTTCCCCAGTAGTATTTCTTGTGAAATGAAAAACTTTAACTACGTAACAACTTCGGGGAGTCCCTCTTGTTCCATTTGCAACCAAAGCACAAGCTTGACAAATTTGTCAAATGTAGGATGTGACTGAAATTTAAAACTGCAGCAATGGCATAGCAGTGAAACAAAAGCTTATCTATATATAGAGGTCCCTCCTCCCCCCCAAAAAAAAGTACTACCTGCGGAGTAGTGGCAAAAGCTTCAGAAGGTTCTGACCTCAACAGTGAGAATTATCATGGAGAACTTTTCCTCAAACATTTGTGGTTTAAGGAGTATAGAACCAAATACGATACATAAAGGGCTGAACAGAAGACCTCTGTGGTTTGTGCTTTAGGTTTGGCACAAAATAGCCAAAATAAAAATTTTTGTTGCATACATTTATTTCTCTCTATCGCATGTTGCAGCCAATACACTAGCACACAGGTAGTGAAAATACACTACCACGCCGGGATGCACCATCCATGCTAACAGTTGGTCCACTTTGGTATATTAGGTGTATATTGGTGTAAAGTTACAATTAGAAAACATGCAATTTTAACATTGCACATAAAACCATGCAGTTTTCTTTCTTATACGTGTATATTCTAATGCATGTAATGTGATAAAAGTGGCAGGAATTTTGCATACCAAGTAAGGCAGAGAATTCAAACTAATTGTTTACATATGAGCAACTGCAGCCTATGGAAAGATTCATCTACAGTGTTTTATGCAAATGTTTACGAAATTTATGCCAATAAATTTATAGACCATATTTCACACACTGGAAGTGCCCTGCTGAAAAATAAAATTAAAAGCATTCAGTCATGACAAGCTGTTGGGCCTTGGAGCATCGATATATGTACCATATCTTTTCCTTCTTATGTATTGACAACACAAAATGGTCGCTTGGTGAAAAACACACTGATGAAATACTGGTTCTTACAGCTGTTGCAAGTCTTGTCCCTAAAACAAGAGTATAAAAATAGCATCTGTGCTAAAATAAAAGTCACATTCTAAAAAAAGTCTGGGGGCTAGCTAACCCCTTTGTACAAAATGAAAAGAAGTTTGGTCTCTTTTCAATTCTCTGTATCCTACATCATCTATTAAATTTAAAATCAGATTTAATGTACCACGCTACTACATGTAAATGCTATCGTCTTTCGACACCAGATGGTGCGACATACACACGCAAAATAGTTCTATTATTTGACAGGTGCTTTGTACAAAATTCCATATTTAAATTAACATCTTGTTTATGTACAGTTTTTATTTACATATATATGACCCATTCCACAAACACACCAGTGGTACCAATGGCAACAATTACCCACATCCTGTCAGAGACGCAATGTAAAATATTCAAGCATAAAAATCTCTTCTCGGCACTACATAAAGGGCACAAAATTCCACATTAGTCAATACATGTAACTCAAAGTGACAAGAATCTAAACTCAGTGATTCATAACTCAACAACAAATAACTGTAGATATCGATTAAGAGTCATTAAAAGCCAATAAATTACATCTAGCCAACACGTAGATAGAAAAGGCCAAAGTTCACGAATGCACTATGTTTTGCATTCGAAGAAATATTTCTACTGAAGCGAAGCGTTTGTGAAAATACAACATGCTAGCAATTCATTAGGCATATATATTAATATGTAACAATTTGGTAATACACAAAGCAGCGTGGGACATACCCCCTAAGCAGCATGTAACAGTCATTGTTACAAAATTTCAAATCACAGTATTAAATGATAACCATTGCACTGAATAGTCCGATCAAGAATATCAGACATATACGTATAACATTGCGAAGATTTCTCAAATAGATCACACAATTGAATAAAGCTATGTAAGGGTAAAATTGCCTCTAGAAAGAATTCTAAAGGTTTGCTTTTCAGAACTATTGCAGGATCACATCTATCAGAAAATTACATCATTTCGCATTACTCACATACATTTTTGTGTACACCTCTGAATGGTAATAATATCCCAAGCCTCTGATTTGTCCTTAATTTTTGCTGTTTGTCGCATATTCCATGTATATAAATGACCAGACAATTATTATAGTTAATTAATGCTGGAATATCCACTTTCATATCCTGCTTACCATCAGCTCACATTTCAGCCCTCGTTCATATATACATTTCTCCATGTACATGTATACTCTGGTAGTCAGACTGTGTAAGAAAAGTATTCATTTGAGCTGGTAGTCAAAAAGCTGGCAGTGCAGATTCCCAGCAGATCTCTGCCCCATTACAGATGAGCTCGTCCTTTTAAATGCAATTGTATCAGATCACACATAATTGCCCCCAAACCCCGGACACAGACGTTGACGAATATGTGGGACAAGGCATAGGTGACAAACACGCTAGGAGTAATCTATACAGTGGAACCCTAACTCAAGACCACCAGGGAAATGAGGCCACTTTGGTCTCGGCTGTGGATGATCTTAGTTTCAGAATTTCACTGTATTTGGTGTGGCAGTGAAACCCAGAATTAAAGACATTTATTGGATGATCAAAAGTTTGATCTTACCGTCATCATCCTTATAGAAGTGCAGAACTTAACAGATGCGGCTGCCCATTAAGCAAGAAACATACTGTCGGGCTAAAGGACAAATTCATATCAAATGCCAAATAAAATATCAGAAGATTGCCATAAAGTACAGCAAAATCTGAGCGATGTATTTTTCAAGCACCACACATGGGCAAAACACTGCTTCCTTGTAAACAATGTTCTGCATGGCTCCTGTACCATATACATGTGTATAATATTATACAACCCAGTGGTACATATGCATACGGCTTGTAGGTACCAGCCGGCAGGCTTTTGATCTCAACAGATGCACAACCAAGCCCTCACGCTTGTGCACAGCGCATCTATTAGGATGGGCACGGTATATCGTTTCAGAGTTAAGACCTTGAAATTAAGACCAATTTGGCCTCAAAGCTAGATGTTCTTGACTGAGATTCCACTGTACTGTCCCCATGTTTTAACCCACACTTACATGCTGGGGGGGCAGGCAGGACAGAAACATCCCGTTACATATCATAACTTAATAAGGCACTTGCAGCCTGCTGCTGGCAAACAGATGAAATATGGAAGAATGTCACGATGACAAAGATGATGGTGATGATGAACGATGATACAACGATATGATGAATATCACATAAACGCTTTGCGGTGGTTTGATCCATATTATGTGCTCAAGCTAATATTACCGGTACATCAAATGCTTGTCCAAAATATGGGTCCAGTTTTCCAGCCAAGACTGGACTATTCCGAAATGAAGTGATATGAAAATGGGCAGGTCCTCGCAGTAAAACATGCCCGCCATTCTTGGCTATACAAATGAAGAGAAACCTTGTAGTGGAGCTCTTGATCCCGGGACGTTGGCTACTAAATGACCGCTACTGAGACTCATGGCATAGGTCTGGCTATCTTGCTCACTGTCTGTATAATTGTAAGCATTGTAAGAATCGTAAGGGCTTGGCCCGCGCGGATGATTGCGTTCGTGCCAAGAACTGCGGACGTTGCCGTTGACGTAGGTGTGTGGGAATGCGGTGGCTCCCATGGAAGGGTCCTGGGGCGGAGGGGGTGGGGGGAGAGCCTTCTCATCACAGTCGCTGTCACTGGGCTGGAAAAGTCCCAAGGAATACCATAAGAAACGGTAAAAGAATGTTGTAATGTTGCAGGTACGGCTACAGTATCCAGTTTCAATACTGTCTAAATGTATACAGCAGCCCCCCTCCAATAGGGACAGCCTTTCCACCAAATAATTTGGCATTTATTAGAGAGGTGTCCTTTGGTGAGAGGGTAAAGACATTCATAGTACTTGCTGCCAAATAATTCTGTCCTTATTAGAGAGGTATACTTTGGCGAGTGTCCTTTAATAGAGGGACTACTGTATACCAAATACATCAGGTGTGTTGCGTACAATACCATCTTTATTACATTAGGGGTTCAGGGCTATTAACATAAACAGTCTTCTATACCTCTGGCGGGGATGGGTCATTATTAGAGAAAAGAGGATTATCACCTGTGCCACAAGTAGCAGCACATGTATGACTAGTTATGGGTGCTTCTTTTGTGCAAAGACATGATCGGAACTTCAGAACTGCTAGCAACGTTGGAAAATCGTTTGTCTAGTCACTAGTCAAAAACATCCTATCTTTACCCCTAGCATGCTTAGTGTTGGATGTCTCATGATGGTACTCAGAGATGCATTTAAATTCTCACGATATATATAGGGCCATATTCTACAGAAGATGCTTCATAAAAGGTACTGGGATGTTTAGATTATTGGTCATTTAATAGAACAAAGATGATATATCAAAGTATATTCCTTCTAGTTGTACATGAAATATTAGCACGGTCACAAATCACATCTGGATGTACTTTGTGGGATCGGATTTTGCCATAGCCTCCAATCAAAAAACATTGATTGTTTCCTATAAGCACTGATCCTGTCCCATAAGCACCGATTGTGTGCTATAAGCACCAATCGTGTGCTATGGCACCTTCAGGTATACGACAACAAAAGAGGTGCGGGTAGTGGTGAAGCCCTGCTTACCTGTGATAAGGAAGAACTAAGAATGGAGTTTTTCTCGGAGCCTATGCTGCTGCTGTCCTCATCAGCATAGGCCTTATAATCTTCGTCCGAGTAGTTGACACTACCAGGACTGGGTCGGGGAGGACCTCTGTAATAAAAATTACACATTTTTTTTTCACACGCTCATTCCTACATATGGACACAGGCTGCCATCAATTTATTTAGTAGAACAGAGGTTGATATGTTACTGGATCATTTGTGTACTTAATTTATTACCACATTCAAAATGTTTTGAACTAGTCATGTTTCACTGTAATCTGCCACTGTGTGGCTTTTTTAGCTTGAATGAATATGTAACTATTCAATCTTTTATCATGTTTGTATTGTCTCAACTCTATTGTATCAACTTTTTTGGATACGAATAAACACTACTACTACAATACACATTTAATGCAATAAGCCACCTCATTAACCAAATTCAAGGGATTATGTGTCACTACTTTTACAATTCCGTCACTGTATTTCAAATCTCAATGAGTCTGCACTTCCAACAACTGATACAGCAAAAGATCTTGAGAAGACATTGGACAGTTCTTGAAAATACTTCAGTCTGAGTCTGAAGTTTTGAGGTAAGTCACCAATCTGAGCAATGTGATTGGCTAAGAATTTGGCGTCAGTCAAAACTTATACTTAAACAGTTCTAGAACAGTTCTCCAGCCATGGTTATACTATCGTTACATTAATAGTAAGTACAAATGCTTTCACTTCAGTTTCAATCCTTAACTAATAGCTGGATTTTGTGTGTATAATGTATATTCAGTATATTTAGACAACCAAATACGGTACCTTTTCTAAGTTCATACATCATGTACATACGTGGCAGATGCAGAATAAAAGTTTGACGTACTTGCTATAAGGTGGCAAAGCATTTCCCCGTGGCGGCCGCGGGCGGGTGCTACGCTGACTGACCCTCTGCGAGCGTCGCATCTCAAACGTGGCAAAGCCGCCTTCATCGTGTGGCACTGTGCCATTTTCTGTCAACTGCAGGGTGGCCCGGGGGAGCGTAGCAGCTCGGGGGAGGGTACCGCCAGAATCTGTGGAAGGGTAGCATACTTGTTAGCACATTGTTTTAAGTCTGTTTACAAGTTTGCGCAATCGGAGCTGTAACACCAAAAGCTGTATGTATCAGGTATGCAAAAGACAACATTTAGGTACATGTACATACGGCTAGTGGCAAATCAATGTCCAAGAGAGACAATACAAGACAAAGAGCATAGAAATGAATAGCTAATTGCAAGCATTTTCATGTTTCGTATTTTATAGCTTTTTAGACTTCCTGGCAATTAATGAAATTTGATATTTATGTTTAATAATTCTGCTCACAGTACAAATACATGGCTGTCCTGCTGCTTCATCAAAATTTTTAAACTGAAGTTTCTTCTTTACATTTTCTGATATAATGTAAATTAACATTTCAGTTTCTCTGTAAATAGAATACAGGTGCGGTTAATAAGGGCTAAGGGGGGGGGGTTATAAAAGCAGCTCAAGGGTGATGCTACATGTAAAAGGTATTAAGGATACTGGCATACACGTATATTCAAATAAAGAAAACATGTCAAAATATTTTCCATGGGATCTATACAAGGGAAGTCTACCCTTTACGGCATGCACGATAAAGGGGAAAAGAACATCTTATACAAAATTTGGGATATAGATGGATACAAAGTTACACATCATGCTGGTAAAGGGAAAGCGATTTTTGTACACGTGGCATGCTAGGTGGGATGTGGGTGGGATATCGGCAATATTTTTTGCCACTCCAGGGAAAAGTTATAATTATTGGTCGTTTACCTGGAAACGGTGGCACACGTATAGTGGGGCCTCCTGTCACGTGTTCAAAGCAAAGATAATACAGTGAACCTCCTATGCATCTCCAAATACAGTAGACCCTTCAATTTCAGACCCCTCCATTTTAAGACTTTGTTGTATTTTAAGACCAGCCATCAGAGACACCTTTCTAGCATTTTCAATAAAGATATCCCTCCATTTTAAGGCCACCTTCAACTTGTCTACATTTTTCTGGCTAAATGGGTGGTCTTAAAAAGCAGGGACCATGTATATTATTACTTTACTCATTCTTATCCCAACTTGCTTAGCTTCTTGTTATTTCTTCAACATGCTTCTTTGGGTAAAGATTCTGCATTTGACTGCCCCGCCAGTCCACAATCACGTTTCTTGACACAGGCGTAAAGACATTTCTTAGTGCGCCTCGCATATTGTGTGAATCAAAGGTACATATTGTCGTCGTCTGTAAAAATCTCACAAAAATACTGACTTCCTGTTGTAGTGACAATTTACTATCTTAAAGGACAATCAAATGTAGTTCTTACAACGATTTTACATATGACTAATTCTGCCAATCCCAGCGATACTTTCTGACCTACTGACCTTTATATTTATTCTTGCGTCTCTTCCTCCCAGTCAGACAAAGTAACAAAACGACTGTGATTATGATGATGACTCCGACAAGGGCGACGATAACCAGGAACCACCACTGCTGGTAGAATGGTTTCTGCTCTTCAACGTCTGCAACAGGAAGAGGTTTTATCACAATAATAAAATGCATTTGCAAAATCGCATTTGTATTGACAAGACCAGCCCTTAGCAATCCTGCCTTTGCCATAAACTACGCTGTAATGGATTTACAAAGCATTAGTATTAACGCTCCCTGTTACAATGCATTTGAGAGCATCAGTGCATCAAATTGGTTGCTATGAAAATTCCAGATGATAATGATGGTGAAATGTACTTTAGTCAATTAATCAGGAGGAGTACAAACATGATGATGTTTGCTGGTTCATGCTATATCAAGAATTGGGTTTATAGCTCAAGAAGTTACAAAACATTGCAGTGCCAATTCACAGGAGAGATCTAGCAAATACTTGCATGATTTTTGGAAAAAAATTTGCAATGAAGAGACTGACCTAAATCTGGTTTATGCTACTACTACTACAGAGTACTGTAGATCACAATATTTTCGCGGCACGAACATTTCGCGAATCGGCACCCATGTACATATTCGCGACACAAAATTTTCGCGAATGCGCTGGCCCCTCTACGAAAAAAAAAAAAAAAATTATACCGAAAGAACCAGCCGTTATAAAAATGCGCGATCTGCTATGGAAGCGCTTTCGCTAAAGCTACCGGGGGTGTCCCCCTAGAACTTTTTAGTATCCACGGACCGGCGGCGGTGAAAGTTAACCTGTGAAAACACTGAGGTGGCAAATCTCTTTGTTGTGGTCACATGGACGTCAGCAAGTCTGCAGTATGTTCGGCCAGCGGCACATGTGTGGCAATTGGCCTTTGAAAACATTGAAAGTTACGTAAGCGTCTTGTCGTCCCGGCCAGTGGGCCAGTTTAATTGACAGCGTTGAGGTGGCGAACAGTGCTGCTAGACAAAAGCTTTCTTTGATGCTTAAGCCAAAGTTACTTCCCAAG
>JAAUYG010010283.1_pt1 | contig 15841 bp, 6 predicted proteins | sample 7278091 | NCBI WGS metagenome assembly JAAUYG01 (sample SAMN14350201, study PRJNA611818) | marine sediment metagenome | isolation source: surface marine sediment (0.6m) | place: French Polynesia: Moorea | collected 2018-08 | reverse complement strand
GCGTGCTTTGTTAGTGATTTGTACGTGACATTTCCGTAGTTCTTGCGCAATTCATCATTGATTTCTTATCACGTAAATAAGCAAAAAGTGCCAAATTCTCCACTAACAATCACGCACAACCAAATATTGCCCATTTTTTTCACGTGATTCATGCGTTTTCGTGGGACCGGGCCCTAAGATGGTCACGGAAAGAGTTCCCGGACTTTTTCTGTAAAGTCGTCGGCGGAGACTGAACTTTCTAATTAAGCTGTGTTATAACATGCTACCGGTATAAATAAAAGAAGCCAGCACAAAAACGAAACAACCAGGAGCGGATGAACGGATCTGTTTTAGTCGTGTGATGGCTGGCTAAACCGGGCCAAACAGAGTGACGGCAATCAGATGAAGGATTAAATTGTCCCAGACTGGGTTCGGACTCGTGATCCATGCCATTCATCTGCAGGCAATAGACATATAGGGCCCTACAACTCGGCCAAAATGCCATTTTGCCACACTCGTATATATGTACATCATTTATTTTTTGTTTGTTTTTCTCCCAGTATCTGTGCGGCTGTTGATAAAATTTTCTTGTTCTGTCCCCAGACTCATCCCTACATTCGGGACCACGAGGCCTGCCGTCCCCTGGTAATAGAGACGCTCAAGTTCCTGTACGACCTTGACCTGGAGGACGGCCGGGAGGTTGACCTCACTCACCCCCTGGCACGGCCACGAGTACCACACGAGGTGATGTTTGTCATTGGGGGCTGGAGCGGAGGGAGCCCGACGTCTGTCATTGAAACCTACGATACCCGGGCGGATAGGTGGATTAAACTGGAAGCCACAGACAGAGGTATAGATACAAGCTCCAAACTGGAAGGCCACACGCTGCAAACGGCTCCTGGGCCTTCTACCCAACACCATACAGTCCATCCGGCTACATCCATGCGTATCATTGTAGTATACTAACTACTAGTAGCTTAATTAAAGGGTGATCTAACATTTCCCCGAACTTAACCCACAGGACTGACAGTTCCGCCAATACAAGACTAAGTACTACTAGTACATGTATGTACTAGTACTGTTCGTAATTTTCCAAACACTAGGGATAAATATTCAAAGAGGATTGTTAGACTAACATCAAACGGATGGTTGGACATACTTTTTACATACGATGAGATTGTATTTTTTGTTACAATACTTTTCACCAACTTTACCAAGTCAATCTGTGGTACTAGTATTTAAATAGTATAGACAAAATGCTGTGGGTGATTTAGTGACTACATATGCTATTATATACTATTTCGAGGACAGCAGTTTCTTAGTTCAGCTTTTTCGAGGTGGGTGAGGTGGGGGGGGGGGTCTTTCGATATACTATATATGACTTTTTAAGTTTTTATGTACAATGTGCATGCAGATAACATGGCATTTGGCAATCCTATCGATTTTACATTCACACACAACAAACACAAGGACATATAAAAACCTCACTCACACCTAAATGTCATAATATCATTGGTCTTCTATCAGTGGGCGTTGCGAGCACGTTATGGGCCAAAAAGTTTCGAAAACCTGTTGGTACGAACATTTAACAAAGGCTAGTCATCCATAGCTTAGACCTTACGACACGTGTATGCAGTGCTGTTGGGCAGGCGGCTGCAGTTTGTGGCCTTCACTCCCTTCAGTTCGCAGCTTGTAATAATCTATGTAAAACTGTCCTCTGCTATCTGCAAAGGTCGGCAACTTGGTCTTTGCAACGCTTGCTCGTATTTATAATTTGATAACATTGAGCACATTTCGCGCGTTTCGGAACTATATACGTTATCCCATAAGTAATATGTGTAATAATTGTGAGCCGCAGGGCAAGTATATAGTATACTCAATTATATGTAGTGATGTTGGCTTATATAGATCACGAAACTTTGCCCATCCCGCCGCCCTACGAATTTCCTCTGGGAGTATAGTAGGTGAATTTTGGTATTCTAGTTCTGTTTGACTGGGTCAACTCAGCGCTCATGAAATCAAAATTTGTCCGTCGTCCGTGTCGCGATTATCTGAACCTTCTGATCTCCACGGATTTCGTGCAAATGTTTTTTGTTGGTTGCCCTGGACCATGCACCCGAATTTTTTTTGTTTCATTTTTGTGAACATCACTACACTTACTGGAGTATTTTTGGCGTTAGGGCTGTTGAAAAGTAGCTCTTCAAAACGGATGCACTTTCTTTTAAAGCGTCAGAGTGAACAGATTTGGCCTTCCTTCCTAAATTACTACAACTACTGCTTGTTTCCTACTAAACCCTACCCCTGTATCTCCCTGCTTGTATACTGTAGGACCGCGAGCTTATCACGGCTGTGCCGCCGTCAGCAATCTCATCTACGTGGTGGGCGGTTTCGACGGAATGGATTACTTCAACAGCGTTCGCCGCTACGATCCCGTGAAGAAAACGTGGACGGAGGTGGCGCCGATGAATTCCAGAAGGTACGCGTTCAGGGGAAAAAGTTTTTCTTAATTTCTTTAATAATAACATGTGTAAGATGTTTCGCTCGTCTTTCAATGGTGTTTGACGGCAGCCAGATATCGCCCGGTTGATCGTTTCTCCTGCAGTCAGAACAATTTAGCATCCCCATTCCTGTGATACTATGAGAACCAGTTACACGTCCCCTAAATGGTTCAGGGTAGGGATAAAACTTTCCACAGCCCCTACTGTTTACAAACTGGGCAGAGCAAAACAGAATCTATTTTGAATATCTCTGAGTACACTGATCATCAAGTCAACCCATTATGGATGAAAATGTGATTAATCCCGTATTGTTTGGCAGTTTCATAACAGGGGTTATTTTGCATTCAAAGGCAATGTCCTGTTTAGGCTGTTCATACCCTTCAAACACACCGATATGTATCGCCTTGTATACACTTGTCAAATGGGTTTCACACAAGAATATTGAATTGGCTGCCAATCGAAAGAATCGGTGCCATTAGACGGAAGTACACACATTTTTGTACATTTATGCTGCTCCAATTGGCCATAATTTCTCCAAGAAGAAATTTGTCAAATAAAGTGCCGTTATAATTTCAAAGGGATCACTTAGACATTAAACAATGTTGCAAACTTCCACAGAAGAGTAGACTATATTTCCTTTTTGTCCTCACAAAAGTGCCATTTTGGATTTTTGAAATTTTGAGTTTTCGACCTTTAATTATCATTTTTTTAAAAGAAAAATTAATATGATTAAATATCAAATTCAGCAAATACGATTTTCAACCAGCTACTCACGTACTGTTACGATTCTATTCCAAGCAATTTAATTATATACAGATGCTGGTTGTGGGGTTACAAACAACTACCGTTTTGGAATTTTAAACCTAAAGTTTTTATTTTATAAGACTGAAATGTAATATTTTATCAATGAAAAAATGAAAATGTTAAACGTTTTAGTAACACTAATGGTAGTGCGAAACGAATGAAAAAAAATGGTGACGGTCTCGACTCTCTTGGGTAATTTTAAATACACATATGGGTACTTTTGACCATCAATGCTTCAATGCCATGTTGAGGTCAGTGCATTTGTTCCAAAATAACTCCTAAGTAAAAAAAAAAAAAAACGGCAGGTTGTATATAGCGAAATTTGAAATTCGAAATTGGAACGAAGTTTGGGACTCAGGGACACTATTAATTTTTAACACACCATAATACAGTTGACCTTATTGTTCAATCTTGAGCATTTGGGTCATTCATTGCACTTGTCTCAAACTAGTATATTACTCGAAAATCGTTGGTCGTAGAATGAAACGGATTGAAATTTGTGACTCTTGAGCACTAGTTTTTAGAGTAACTCTTCAATATCTATACTGGGTATCTTAAGCACGTTTTCATTTTTTATGTTGGTATAATTGGGAAATAAATTCAAATAATACTAATACTAGTATCTGGAATTCCTCCAAAACGTTTCTTTTTTAGACTTGTAACTCAGAAAGTCCGTTTCTAGGGCTTCGGGTGTTCAGTTCTAAATGTTTCAAGTGGTTAAGCAGAGTACCAAGGCACTTGTCCTCCTGTATCACATACGTAGGTCCATAGAAGTTAAACATACAAATATATTATTACATTGCAAAGCGCTTGTGAATGTGTAAAAGAGTTTATAATGTACTAGTAGCTGCGGTTAAAATTTATATTCCCTAGGTGCTACGTTAGTGTAGCTGTCCTTGACGGCTGCATATACGCCATGGGAGGCTTTGACGGACACGTACGGCAGAACACCGCCGAGCGCTATACACCCAGTGAGAACCAGTGGAGCCTGATCGCCCCCATGCACCAGCAGAGGAGTGATGCAAGTGCCGCCACATTAGACGGTACTAGTCGGTAACCACTAGAACCCCGCATTAAGCACAATATGAACAAACCAGTCTCATTATTAACCCTTACATTTCGACAAACGTGGTGCACCAAGGGTATTTGTCAGTCAGGCGTGTATATGTTACATATACGCCATGCTATATATATATATATGTATATTACAAACTGTTCAGTTAAAATAGTCCTGGGGCGCAGTTCTGAAACATACTTAAGTAATGTTTGACCTAAGTCACCAATCTGAGCAATGTTATTGACTAAGAATCTGACTTAAGTCAAAACTTAGATTTAAACTTAGATTTAAACTTAGATGTAAGTATTTTCAAGAACTCCAGCCCTGGGCTATTACATTTTACTGAACAGTTTGTAATATACAGTCTGGTGCTGGTGTGCATCTGCACCATGCTATTATGCGTTACACATTTTATATAGCATGGTCATTAGTGTACATGCACACCAGCACCAGCTCTGGCACATACACTACACAAAAAAAGTTAAGGACATAAATATCCTCAACTTTTTTGTGTAGTTGATGTATGCTATATGTACATGCATAGCTTATAGCAACTACACCAAAAAGTTAAGGATATTTATATCCTAAACTTTTTGTGTTAGTGTAGTTTACGCAGTATTGGATTAGCGGCATGGTCTGTTACAGTTTTTCCTTTGTCACGGTCACCCCAAATCTATACATTTCAGTCGTAAGGTTTCAAAACTTTATCATCGAGTATTAACAAAGCTTGCTTAATGATGTCTAATCTGACAGTCATTACTAGTGTATTATAATTTTATGAAAGTTGTAAATTCGGGATCATTTGCTTAAAAAAAATTACGTTAGCATACGCCAGTCAACAGTAATTATGCATCTATCATATCTAAAGCTTTCCCCGAAACATCTACTACTGCTACACTGAAAGTAGCTATCGATACCGCTGACAGTCTGACACTAGCAAATTAGATGTACCACTACCGATACCACTACATGTGTTGTTGCTGCTATATACAAAGTGATACATGCGGTAGTAGAAAGTCACCACGTTGCAACGGATGTAGCAGAATAGTGTTTTATTTTCTATCAATCAGAGACGGTATATTGATCAAACCAAACAGGCCCGCTTGGCCACGTTACAATGACTACATTTGGAATTCAGTGTGGATCTAAGACGTTGAGACACTAAACCAAACCTTTTACGCTTGCATATATACACGTACATGTATGTTTTGTGTTCTATGAAGCAAAATGCACTCACGGATTTTACTTTAAATCGTTGTTTCCAGACCGTATATACATCTGTGGCGGCTTCAATGGCCAAGAATGCCTCAACACGTGCGAATACTACGATCTATCCACCAACCAGTGGACGCTGATAGCCGCCATGAGGAACCGGCGGAGCGGGATAGGGGTCATAGGGCACGATGGGTTCATTTACGCCATTGGTGGATTCAACGGAATAACCCGGATGAACAATGGCGAGCGGTATGACCCGAAGACAAATTCGTGGACTAATATCGCCGAGATGTACAGTCCCAGGAGTAACTTCGCTATCGAGGTACTTTAACACCTAGCTGCTTATCAATTTGTCTCACCAGAGTCAGCTAACACTAATACTTATTATAGCCACATGCATTATCATCACTATCGGCACATCATACACTTTAATGCTTAATTCGAATAGATCTGCAATAAAACTACAAAGACCAATGGGACAACCGAAAATCCCACTCATCCACAAAGTTGTAATGCTGCGTAGTTCCATTAAACTTTACTATGGTATGAGGATCGGATAAGGGCAAAATGCATGTCTTGTATTTGACATTTGTAGGGTCGCTCAAGGTCAATTTTAATACCGCAATACGCTATCCAAATATGGTTTCTTACTGTTCATTGGTAGCATGTGTCCTAACCACTCCTTTCTGATAAGTCCTTAAAATATGTTGCAGGCGATCTTTAGTTTGACCTTTCAAGGCCACTCATGGTTGACACCTAATGGTGCCGTTGCGTTGACTTCCTATTAATGTTTAATAATAATGTGCACCCTGACTATTCTCTTTATGCGATATGATAATGAGGCTCAGAAATTCGTGACGTTGATTTTGACCTTTCAAGATCATTCATGATCAAATCTAATGATGCAATTGGACTCACCATATATAACTTCTAATGAATATTTACCAGTAACATTTGGCTTATATCCTAGTTTCCTGTACGTCCTAAGCATTCAAACTTTCAGTGACCTTGAATTTGACCTTTTATGATCATGCAAGGTGAAATCTATTGGTGCAGTTGGACTCCCCATGCAATGTATATGACTTGTCATCTACTAATAGTAACTCTATACCCAGGTTGCATGGTTTAGTTGGTATAGCCACTTGAATGCTGTTATGTCTCTCATTGTTAGGAGAAAATTTCTGAACCACACCCCACCTCACCCTCCACACATGCATACCCTTACTCCAGGGCAAATATTCCCAAATGGGTCGTATATCTGGGTCAGATGGAAGGCTTGCACAAAAAATAAACTGGATTAGGTACATACTTTTTGAAATTTTGAGACACGTTTGCCTTTCATTCGTTTGTGACCAGGCAGTAGATTAGATTCCAGCAACACACTTCTGTATAGACATTAGTTAGTACCCAATTGTCATCTGTGGAAGCTATATAGGGTGCAGAATTCTGCAGCGACGGTTATATTGGGAGAGGATAAGTACGATCATGAGTCTCCACTTCTGAAAAAAAACTGCATTGGCTGCCTCATAGTATAATGAAACCAATCCAATTCAAAATTCTTCTGCTGCTACCGCCGCCCGAATGGAAGTGCTCCCTGGTACGTCACTTCCTGTTTCCCCATAAACAGGCTCGAGGGATCCGATGTGCTGAAACTTAATGTTCCATGTTCCAAACGACTTTGGGGTGACCCGCGCCTTTTCTGTTGCAGCACCTTACCTGTGGAATAATCTGCCCTTCAAAATCAAAGCCGCTCATGTGCTTAATATTTTAACGTCTTTATTAAAGAGTTTTACTAAAAATACACTTATTTTTTATGAGATGTCCTGTGCGAAATGTTAGCTAATAGCCAGTTTAGTGAGGTATTCAGTGTTCTGTAACCCCCAAGAATTGTGGTCAGTGAAAGACGGTGGTGCTTACACTTCACAATCTGAAAATGAAAAAAAAATACAACATCTTTGTGTTTTATTCCAGGTGATTGACGATATGATATTTGCCATCGGTGGCTTCAATGGAGTAACCACCATATACAATGTAGAGTGTTATGATCCTAATACTGATGAATGGTAAGATTTCCAATGACTGCATGTAAATTTTTAAATCATGTTGTTATTTATAATATAAAATCTGTATTTTAATTCATATTTGTGAAATAAAGTATAAGAATCAATTATATTCTAACGTTTCTTCACTGGATGTTGATAAGCACAGGCCATGATAAAACTGGTTACGAGTATCTTGTGAATATTAATAGTTTCTATCAATGTTTTATTTAACGTCTTCATAGATCGATTCAATGATATATGGTCTAAAGGCAGTCGTCCGCGCATTGCTTGTACATAACGTGGTTGATATGAAGCTATATGAATGGATCTATGCTGTGGTACTTACTGTATGTCGTGAGCCCCAAACGTCTGGCCCGAGATCATCTTTAAAACTGCACTACGAGTTTATAGACTCAAATGCATGTGCATGGTTAGCCGATGGAAGGATACGTTTACAGAGTTCCCAGAAGGCCTGTGAAAACAGGGAAAATGAATTTGCTCAGGGAAAAGTCAGGGAATTTCTTTACCTTGAGAAGTCAGGGAACTTTTTAGCAAAAGAGCGTGATCTATTGCTTCATTAGCGAAAATAGCGGTAGTCTTTGCGCTAAACATGCTAAAGGCTTTTGTAAGACCAGTTACCAGGTGTACTTTTGGAAGCGCCGATGAAACAGTTTGAGCTGAAAGCCTGAAACCGATGCATATTGATGCTACCAAATGACCTTTTCATGGAGATGGCTTGTTTCTGACAGTTAATATTTTACAAAATGGCACCATACAAAATTGCAATTGGGCTTTTGATCACTATTAGTTTAAACAGCATATTTTGAACAGGATAGGTCAGGGAAATTTATTGCGAGATCAGGGAAAAATAAATCAGTAATTTTTTCACTACATTTGTGTGGGAACCCTGTTTTATCAGATCCTACGAAGAATTAAATTCTCTGTTTTATATTATTCCTCCACCGCTGCCCGTCACAGTGCTACTCGTAAAATAGTGTACATGCCCATTATGCATTTAGACAACATAAAAGTGTTGGAACTGAGGTAGCATGTATTATGGAGCAGAGGACATTTGATTTGTTCGGGAGAGACATTCTTAGGTAGTTGTCAGTTTCAGAATAGGCTAATTTCGAAACATCTTTGCAAGTCCCTGCGAATCCAATGTCATTAACCAACCATCATTCTTAAATTCAACTTCTGGTTGCCAATAAACGTATATGTGATCTTCTCGGGGGCCTGGCAAGTTAGGAGGTTTTCGAAATTAATTCCTTTAGCATCTGTCTTAATTGCGTAGCGGTGATTTGTGCTTTAAAATGCCCCCACCTGCAGTTTATTTTCTTTCTTGTAGTTATAAATATTCAAATGCATTTCAAACGAGTAAGTTAAAAAGCCTTGAATAATAAGGATTTAATTAATTTCATTTACACTCAGTGTCACCCCAGAACGTTAAACCGGGCGTTGCGAATTCATTGAACAACGATTGCAATTCTTGTTTGTGGACCACTTTGTTTTAACAACTAACATGACCATACAGTATATAATTAACCCCAGAGACAATTACATGTACAAATACTTGGGAAGTCCCAAATTCATGCCAGAAACGTTGCCGCGAACTCGCCCCGGATCTCGCATTCTGCAAATTACTATGGTTGGACCGCGGTACAATGTAGATCTTACTGTCTAGAAGCTTTTTGTTCGCAAAATTATCAAATTCCGAAACTGACAGCGACGATGTGTTTTGCAGGTACGACTGCACGGACATGAACATATTTCGCAGCGCTCTCAGTGCATGCGTAGTGAAAGGTCTCCCGAACGTCCGGGATTACATCCACAAGGACCGAAGTAAGATGGAAGACAGGAAAAAGAAATCTCACACCAGTCACTCCCAGACCCCGGTGCCGCCCACCACCAACCAAGCCCCGGAATAACACTTAGACTACTACTACTGCTACAAATTTCTAAATTTATTATCTGTACGAGATAAATAGTCTACTTACTACCTCTGTGTGTATGCCAGTGTTTCCTGAAAGACTTTGTAAAGCAAATGTAGCCTGATTTAATTCCACCTCCTGTACCATGTAACCTGTAGCTGCGTGTGGTGTGGTATGTGGGGTGCATATGCATTTTATTTTCACGTTTTATCTACCTGTTTAAACCCTTGTTACCTGATAACTTTTCGGTGCTTTAAACATGTCTAACTTCTAACAAATGCACTATTTATTTATTTTTTCTTTTCTGATTAGCTATATGCCATAATCTTTTCTGTTGTGTAACGTCATTGATGCCTCACATTTATTCGATTTGAGTTTAGACTGTCGTTTGTTCCCCATTGTATAGTTATGTAGCAAACTCAGTGATATTTCTATTTTCTATATGCTCAACATATTATCCGCATCGCTGTCGCGAAGCAGTGAGATATTTACTGCACTGTAAAAATGTAACGTGTGTCTGTATAACTTATTTGGGTGTTATTTCGTTTATTTTTGGATGTTGTTTGCTTGAGACTGTAAATAATGCCTTTTCTAAGCGATTCAGAATACGCTTGTACCCCATGTGACTTTTTAAGTAATTCAGGTCATATTCAGGTCATTTCACGTCAGAAATAGTGTACGTTTTAACGCTAGATGGGTGTAACATACATATTATGTACATGTTTATAATGTCACTTATCTTTAATTTGCATCTGTGGATTCACCATCATGACAACCGGTGTTGTGAGTTCTCAAGCCTTGGGGACTATATATATGCATGTGAGCACTCTGTGATAACACACTTTTGCCTGTATCAATTCAATCCTTCCTAAACCGGTTTAAACTGGTTCAGAACAGTGTTTTTTTTTTTTCAAAATGGCGATAGCCTATACTGTTACTAGAGTAATATATAAAACGTACTTTTAAAGTTGAAAATCCATATATACAAGCTATTCTTATGATCGTATTGCCTAAATACCTGTATTTTTGTATATATCTTGTCTTTCTTTGGTTGTAATAAACAATGTACAAAAATTGCGTAATCTATAAATAAACATTTATGCATCAACGGAAACAGTGTTTTTTTCCGCATTGTATGTAATATATGTCAGGTGACGACGACCTAAATTTCTGATCACGATAGCGAAGTGCCAATTTATATTGCGATCTGTAGTATTCTGTAGCACACATCCACATGCATAATTTTCCTATATACTAGTATATGAAAGTTTTCACCACGGGTTCTCAACGGAGCAACTTTGTTTTCATATCATACATATGCATGATATGTGGCTCGCTTGAATCGGTGCTGTGAAAGATAGTTTGTTCCCTAACGCATCTAAATTGTTAGCGTCATCGTCAGATCAGCACTAGCTATTATGCATAGGCTAACGATATAGTAAACATGGCGTATGTCGAGAGCAATCTAAATCGTTCTGCATAGGCTGTGTTCTTTAACTATATCGAATCCAATCAAAACAAAGGACCTTAGTCCATCGCCCTTTTCTACCGGCTTTAACTCCCGGAGGTTAGCAAGTAGAGGCCCAGGGCCTTAACTATTTGGAGCCGGATACCAGAATAATGTTATGTGCAAGTCTGATATTAGGCATGAAGAAGATCATGGTAGTTATCATGCTGTTGGTTTACACGCAAGATATACTGGAAATTAGCCTCTGCTCAACTGCTTGGCACATTAGACCAAGTTAGGTGTCATGGGCTAATGTTTAAGGCATCTGTTTCATACAATGCAAAGCCGCCTTATAGAAGCCTGCTAGGCCAATGTAAAAGACATCTAGGTTTTATGAAGCAGAGGTCTAGTGTAGTTGAGGTGACAGACCTTAATTTTGACACCTGGAGGACAAACTGACCTTGGCATATCCAAGGTATAAAGTGGCCTATACAGTACATGGTTTACTAAATCCCCATGACCACTTCACGACATGAATAATAGTTAACAACGTCCATTTGCCCGATCAACAGGTTTTCGAGTTTTAGGTGAATATTCTGAAACGACGGCCGAATAACCCGAAAATCACCTCGTTGACCCCCAGATGAAGGATATGGCGTGGACGGCCTGTGGTAGTTGACACGACACACTTAGTTTTGACATCTGAAGGGAAAAATGACCTTGGAATATATATTCAAGGTATAACGTACCATATATACAGTATGCTGCTTACAAAGCAAAGACCATTTATTTACATTGTCTTTGTTGCTACCCATCAACATTTTCTCAAAATGTTTGCCTGTTTTCTCCATGGCACAAATGTCCTCATAAAATTTCGCTGAAATCATAATGAAACCTAGTCCAAATGCGTTTTATTTTTTTCTCTCCATACAGTACTTTGTTAAAAAAGATTAAAGTGTCATAAACATTTTAAAATTTGGCAGATCGCCAGAAAACATAATCTGTAGTGCCCCATGATCACATGTACTAAGAATTTTCGTGGACAATGAATGGAGTTTTTGAGACAAGTAGCGTTGTGAAAATCTCAACTTCGGAAATTTTGCGAGAAAAAAAAGTGCACCGAATGACTCTAAACTGATATTTCAAACGATGTAACTAACTACTACTGCTTAACAAGAGGCCCAGGCAGATAGCCAGAAAAAGTAATAGCCTGTATTCCGCCCTGATTACCATGTTTTCCATAAATTTTGGTTGAAATTGTTTATGTCTTGTTAAAATTTCAAATTGCAACAAAATTTTTAAAACTTAGCAGATTGCCAAGAAAATTAATAGTCTGTATTCCACCATGGTAGTCAATGTCTTCATGAAGTTTGATTGACATTGGATAAAAAAACTGTAGGAGTAGGAGCGTTTTGAAAATTCCAGCCCCACATGGTCCTGTGTTAACAAAAAAATTCGAAGTGCCCTAAAGTTTTTAATTTTTGGTTGATCGTCAAAACAAGTAACGGGCTGTATTGCCCCTGATTAACATGTTTTCCATAAAGTTTGGTTGAAATTGGATGAAAACTGGGGGAGCAGTAGCCTTTTGAAAATCTCAACATCGGAAATTTTGTAAAGTTCATCGAATGACCCCAAACTGAACTCGAATGACCTGACCTGAAAAATACCCTACGTACAGAGTTTATGGGACTGCGAGTCTCAAATTTTTATCCCTTTTGCTCTATGGCTAGCCGGTTTCAAGATAGTGAATATGTTATTATTTTCCCATTGATTTCCGTCTTAAAATTTCCAAATGTCACAAAATTGGTAAAAGTTGGCAGATTGTCAAGAAAAGTAACAGCCTCTATTCCTCCATGGTAGCCAATGTCCTCATGAAGTTTGACTGACATTGGATGGAAACTGTAGGAATAGCGTTTTGAAATTTCCAGCCCCACTTGGTCCTGTACGTGTTGACAAAAGTTTCAAAGTGCCCTAAAACTTTTATTTTTTGGCAGATTGCCAAAAAACTGGAGGGAGCAGAAGCCTGGAAATTTTGCAAAGTGCACAAAACGACGTACCCCAAACTGAACTCAAATGACCTGATCCGAAAGTACCCTACATATTGAGCTCCTAGGAGTGCGAGTCCCAAATTTTAATCCGTTTCGTTCTATGGCCAGTCGTTTTCAAGACATTCCACATTTACGATTTTCCCGTTGACTCCCATGTAAATATTTCAAGTACCACATTTTTTAACTTGGCCGACTGCTAAAAAATTAATATCCTGTATTCCACCATGGTAGCCAATGTTCTCACAAATGTTGGCTGACATCGGATGAAAACTGTAGGAGGAGTAGCCTTTTGAAATTTTCAGCCCGATATGGTCCTGTGGTAGCAAAAATTCAAAGTGCCATAAAATTTTTAATTTCAACAGATCGCCAAAAATGTAATAGTCTGTATTCTCCAATGACTAACATATTTATCACGAAGTTTGGTTTAAATCGGGCAGAAACTGTGGGAGAAGTAGCGTTTTGAAATTTTGGCTCCCTTACGGTCCCATGTTAACGAAAACAAAATCGTGAAAATTTTAAAATTAAAAATTTCGACAAAATAAAAAACGGTCTGGAGATATGGTGGACAGGTACCTTTCCACAAAAATTTACCTGGATCCATGCTGCAGTTCCTTAGAAACCAGAGTAAACAGACGGATGGACGCACCACAATAGTAGCTCTGCTGACAAAGTCAACCAGAGCTAAAAAGCGAAGGACCAAATTTCGTTGGTTTTGTTCTATGACTAACTGCTTTTGATGTATTCCAAATTATAGGATTTTTCATTGACTCCTATGTTAAAATTCGAAGTAATATATAAAGTTTTAAACTTAGCTAATGGTCAAGAAAAGTACTAATAGCTTGTATCCTCTGTCATGATGGCATATAAACATCACCATTTTTACACTGTCGCGAACCACAGCATCTCCTATGCATACCGCACATGTTGTACATGTAGCTATTGCGATACATGACGACGACAGGTCAGAATAGAATTATTAACTGATCAGTATTTGTTTATAACTACCACAAAATTTACTTTCACAACCAAACTTTTTCCGAGGTTCTTAACATTGGTGCTTTGCAAAATTCCCGAATTCAGGATTTTCAAGACGGTAATCCTTTCAGGTGAATTTTGTTTTGTAACTGTAATTTTTACAGTCTCCATTTAGTGGTCCCCCCAAAATTGGTGCGCTACTTTTGAAATTTTTGACGTTGAATTTTAATGTCACAATCAATGGGACATGTGTGTGGAAACGGTTGCAAACTTTAGGCCACCTTACTCAAGCTCATCTCAGGGTCAATTTCGGAAACGGTTGTGGAGTGAACGTGGTGGATTTTTCGGCTCAATTTCTTATGGAGTTCCTCAAATTATCACATTAAGCCTATTTATCCAGCTTGACCTTTCAAGGTGGTATGGAAATCAAGACCAAGGTTACACCATGCATGGAATGCATGATAGAAATGTGGCCATAGAGCGAAATACATGAGGTTCTGTTCCCATAATGGTTTTGTACATGTACCACGAGAAGTCACATTCATGACCTTGACCTCTGAAGGTCATCTGAGATCAAGTCAAGGCATGTGTAATGCTTGACATGGCTTTCTTGGAAACAGGGGGCAACAAAGCAAACCAAACAAAATTTTTGGCTCATTCCACTCGAGTGCATCAGTACCTGTACAGTTATGTAGTCCATTGGCAATTCACAATTTTGACCTATGAAGGTCAAGGTCATTTTCCATCATGTGACATGCCTATATCTCAGAAACGGTTATCAGTAGAAAGAAAAACATTTTGGCCATTTTCATGAATTTCAAGCTCATGCCAGGTTCAAGGTCCGGTCTACAGTATGTGTGGCATGTCAGGTTGGAAACAGCTGGCCACAGAGAGAACTGGGTGAAAGTTTTGGAGTCGCCAAATGAATTTTGAACGGGATGTCCAATTTAGTCGTGGATCATCGAGCAGAAGGTGTAGTAGTCGAGCCAGAAAAGCGGTAGTAGTAGCATCATAATGTACAAGTTGAATTTGTATGTTTAACAGGTATACCTTGCAAACCCTAGTGTAACGGAACAAACGTTACAAGAACGACTGACTGGGGACTACATTGTACATGCATGCCGTTCATCATTTGTGTGAAAACGGGCTCCGTGTGTCCCCTCCCTCATCAAAACGACCGACTAAAATCAATGATTAAAACGGAACCTAAACTAAGGGCCCCCCCCCCCCAATGCATGTTTTATATGCGTTTGGTACATGGTGTCGAACCCAATGCTAGCCACCCTTGTAAATGGGCTACCTATGCACATTTATATTAAGCTATTTTCACTTGCCATTTGGTAGATGTGCAGTGGAACTGGGAAGTACAGCAGTCCCCTTGTATCAGGGACACACCTTCTGTCAAACAATTCTGTCTTTATTAGAGAAGTGTACTTTGAGGAAAGTGAGGATAACATTCATCCACGGTACTTGCCACCGAGAATGTGTGTCCTTACTAGAGGGGTGTCCTCCCTAGAGGGTGTCCTTTAAGAAAAGGATCACTACACTGTTTGTGACCACGTCAAAAGAAATCAGCCAAACCTGCTCGAGAAACCGCCTGTATATAAAGACCACCTGTCTATAAAGACCACTTTTAGACAGTCCCTAGATCTTTTCCATGCTACTGAACCTGTATATAAAGACCACCTGTCTAACGCGACCATAGACTGCCCTATTTGGGTCCCTATGCTTAGTTACATCCTGTATATAAAGACCACTATCTGGACTCTGTTGGTCGTGTCATTACTTCCCAAAGTGATAAAACCATTGGTCCTAAACTTAGCATCCTTAGATCTTGGATTAAAG
>JAAUYG010074580.1_pt1 | contig 15842 bp, 10 predicted proteins | sample 7278091 | NCBI WGS metagenome assembly JAAUYG01 (sample SAMN14350201, study PRJNA611818) | marine sediment metagenome | isolation source: surface marine sediment (0.6m) | place: French Polynesia: Moorea | collected 2018-08 | reverse complement strand
TTGGACGATCTTTTGATGTTTTATCAGGAATTTGGTGTGAATTTGATGTGATGTGTTTTTTGCTGCAGGGGCGTGCGCGTCTATTAGGGCATGCGCTTGTATAAGGACATATTCGGTATTGTAACAGGCCTTGAACCATAGGAAGCAGCAGACTTCAGATTTTGCCACTGTTGGTCATGTTATATGAAATTTGTTCAAACGTCTATTGTCAGTAGGATTAACTTTGATCTGATCATGCAAGAACGACTATTGATCAGTATGGTTAATTGGCCGCCATGGCATAAATATTCTTTTTCAGTACATGTACATAACAGAAAATGTATAATTAATGATTTTTTTTTCTTTTTCAAATTAAATAAATGTCAAATTAATTAAATAAATTAAGTAAATGTACATCAAGTAACATACAGGTACATGTACTTCTTATGTACGGTTACTATGGTAACACCAAATGTTTACCTGCGGTAGTAAACAGATTGCCACATTGTACGAAATGTTGTTTGGGGATCATTTAGTTAGGTATATAATTATTTACTATATGTTTATTGCAAACGTCAATCTAACCTTTGGATGGATCTGAAGGACTTACACCTGGACTCTCATACCTGACAGGCCTTTCATGATCCAGAATTTCCCCTTACCCTTTCTCACATCCAGTGTTATGGAATCCCTGCTGGGAATAGCAAACAGTCATGTCTATTTTGGATCCATCAATATTTCTTTCAGATGGCCGCAGGAGAATCCTGCAAAAAAAATGGATCTACTGGCATGTCCAAGCCAGGCTTAGTGTATATATGTTAAAAGTACTGAGAGAATCCACAGGGCTTCAACATTGTTTGATCTCTTAACGTACCTACCACACATTCAATGCGCTGCGCTGGTCGAAGACTCCCTCCTCCCCCCCCCCCCAACCCACCCACCCCGGCATTTTATCTAAAAATGTGAGATTGTTTTTTGTTTCTTCAAAAGTCATGCAGCTTTCTGATGGCACCTTTGACATAGAAACATGGATATTGGTACCAGTTATATGCGTAAATGTCCATATATATGTAATATACTGATCTATTCACTTATCTCAGAATTTCTCCTGCATCTTCTTTTGAACATGAAATGTCTGTAGAAAAATATGGGCATTGGGAATTAGCATCTCTAAATCTGTAAATATAATATTTTAAGGCTACTGTTAAATTTTCTGTTTAAAAAAAAACAAACAAAACAAAACAGTGTCATTAAGATAAAGTGGTGACAAGTTCTGAAGATTTTGCAACGCAAAACGGGGCTGCAAGGTAACTATATTTGCACTAACGTTATGATTATGATGGTTGTTAGCATCTTTGTCACATTTATACATTACCATGGCTACAGCTACATTACACCAGTTTTCCTAGAAGTTTGCCATCCTACCAGAACTGTTCTTTTATGAAATTATTCCGGATACAGAAAACGACTTGGTTGTCTGGGATAGAATTACATGGGAGCATCATGCCCTTGAGGTGCAATAGTACATGTACGATCCAATCAAATCGTTCTGATGAGTGCTAAATTAGCCCCATTATTACCTTAAACAGAGCTAATACCTAGCCTGCAAGGGACTACAGTAAGCATGCTAACAGACATCTGTGTAGATATAACATCAAAGCAAATGATGCCCCTGGGGTATAAACAGCAGCTTGGAGCTGCAAGAAACAAGCTGATTATCTATGGATTCCAGGGGCTAATCAATGGAAGATAAGTAATTTAGAAAGAGGTTACTACTTTTTGGCAATAATTTTTTCCACATGACTGGCGAAGCATGATTGACAAGTTTGTTCTCAGATTTCCTTATTACAGCAGAAAATTAGGTTCGGGCTAGGATTAAGATCATTATTTTACTATAAACAGGCATTTTTTGTTTGTTTGATTTTATGCCTTTAACACGTTTAACATTTAGAAATGCATTGCATTCATCATGTGACATTATGTATGTACTATAATATTTTTCTTTTAGTATTAATTCATATCAAAGTATTAGTAGTCTCAATCTGCCACTGACGGGAAGCGATTGAATATGACACATACCGTATATGTCCTAATAGAAGCGCAGTGTGCGAGTGTAAGGGCTTGGGTGCGTGTCTATTAATTTCAACAAATAAGGCCTGTCATCCGGTAACTACAATATGCATATACGGTAAACAGGAACCGCATGGACCTTTGTTTACAAGGACGTGGCGATTTGCGCATGTGCGGCAGTCAAACAGGCCGGAATACCGCTCGAATTTTGGTGTTTTGGGGTGATCTTTTGATGTTTTATCAGGCATTTGGTGTGAATTTGATGTGACGTGTTTTTTTGCTGCAGGGGCAAGCGCGTCTATTACTTATTAGGGTATGCACTTGTATAAGGTATAAGGACATATTCGGTATACAAAGAAATAACAGCAAGTGATTCATTTTAACTGAGGCAATGCTCATTTAGCATCTAAATGAGTGGCGCCGTATGGGAAGAACAAACTGTATCCAGATGCTCCATATTGGGAAATCAGTCGACTGTTACTGAATGGATTGAGTATTCAAGCAAAGAAGTGGCACAATTATTGGCTGTGCAGCAAGACATTCAAGTTTAGATCAATAGCTCAAGTTACAAAGTTTGAATACAGACAGTCTAGCGCAAGGGTACCTTCATCTTTGACCTCATTCACCAAGAGCTGCGTGGCCTGGTTTAGCCACTTCAGGCTTATGCATTCAGTAATTTTATAATTTACTGACACTAACAGATTTTCCTAGCACGGCTTTCTAATCGATTCATCGTGACATTACAAATACTTTTAGTTAACGGTACACATATTTGTCAAAATAGATCTAAAGCTTAAGTTTCAACGTGAGTAATCACTCCAGCAATATATTCATACAGTTACACGCACACATAGTAACGTCAAATTTCGGTCCTGGTATAGTTCTCTTGGTGTATTTTGCACCCATTAGATACATAAACAAAATGTACTACTCATCGATACATGTAAGCAATCCTGCATGACGAGACTGTTGCAGTAGCCATTACCATCTAGAAAAAAACAACGCCCTAGATCTGTCATTTATTAAATTATGATTCCTGTAGATGCAAAAGAATTCCTCAAGGACTATGGCTGAAGTGCTAGCTAAGTAATGTGGCAAAGGAAGACTCATAAACAAACGCATGCCTACAGAGTATTGTTTAATACACCCTCAAGTTCCATAGGCCAAAATCTACGAGATCGGATCGAGGTATCAAGTGGCCTGACCCGATCAACGTAAATCAAAAAGAATGAATCCCTTTACTATATATGGTACTTAATTCTGTCTGTAGGGGGCCTAATAAACGCAATGCAAAACATGTCGTTTTTGTAAATGAAGGGAGGAACCAGCCATTTTTGATCATTTTGTGCATGCAGCCTGATTTTCGGCAATAAAGTCAGTCTTATCACACATACATATTTTTCATTATCTGAAAGATCATTTCTATCTTAAGATTCAGCCTAATACGGATAGCTTCATTATCGGTAGATTCAACGAATATAGACATTGAGACTGAACTGGTTTTAGAAACTTGTTGCCATAGAAGCATGTTAAAGCACAACACACACTATTAAGCAAGACAAAACCTTCTACAGGTAACAATCTTTTCCAGGAAATCCAGGAATTAGTTTTCTGTTTATAAAAAAAAAAAAAAACAGTTGTATGTAATGATGAGCTACCTTGTTCAGTTCTTAATCATTCTGAAACTGCTAGCAGCAGCTGCAAGTACACCAGTCATATTTTTTCCCCAACCACACATGTACAGCATCTCAGATAACCTCTGCTGCCAGGTCGGGGTCGGCTGAGCCAGCGGGCGGCTGATTAGAAGCCACGACCATAACACTTTAGCCACTCCCGGTTAGTTACGATAGGCAGCGGGAAGGAAAGTTCTACCCGTTGGGCACAAACCGTGATAACGTCAAGGTTATCTTGCCTCCTCTAGTCAGCCTACAGCCTTTAGGGTAAACTCAGACACATACTGGTATCAGGCCAGCAAAACTCAAACCTTTCTCCCGCAAAAAAAATGAAGTTTTACATGTTTTTAACTTTACGTAACATGACTGGGACCAAAACATGGCATCTATGCATGTATTTCTCCTGTATGATTTACCTGTTAGATTAACTGTTCTACCAGTATTATCATGTACACCTTGAAGGCAAATTGCCTCAAAGATCCATGTCAGAAAAGGGCCTAATCAGTATTCTAGTCTCTGAAGTGACAAGCAATGAAAAAGCAAAATTCTTCAAAATATCTTCTCTTCTGGTAGCACATGTAATACACTGGACTATTTTATATACCAGTACCAGTACACGTTTCACAGGTTGCAAATTATAATATTAATGTACATATAAATTAACCTGAAGTCTATTTCCGGGCAGAGTGTTTTTTTTTTTTATTATTATTATTTTTCATACAAGTGTATTTTAAGTAAAGTTCCTTTGAGACAACTGAGGAATATTTATTTCAAAAAGACACAGGAAAACAGGCAAGTTTATATATAGTATACATGTACCTTTAACTGACGCTATACAATATCTGTCTACCAATAATGGGATTTCAATTTGCAAATCTAACTTAGAGAATTAGTCCACATAATTACAGTTTGAAAACTTTCAAAGCCTGAGAAGAAAGTGCTGCCCCCTTGTGAGCAAAACGAAAGATATCTCGGTCCATATAATGCGAGGACCGGCTTGCCGGTGATTGAGCCAAGGCGTCCCACGTCTCAACCACACATCACAAAACCAGTTTGCCATAATCACATTGTCAAGCCTTCCAGGACGCATCAAAGCGCCATTATCGCAACCCAATCTCGCGGGCAAATTGCCTTCCATGAATCCGATAGGAATCCAATTCATTGATCAGCCACCCTAGGTCGTAAGATGTGCCTGCCGTCTTCCAAAGTTGGACTGACCTTCCCAAAAATGAGTGATCCCCCCCAGTCACCTGGCTGTTTGCTCCTTCAATTAGATTAATTCCGAAATGATCAAATTTATCGAATATTTCATAACGCTGGACCAGGCTAATGAGACTAACAAGGAACAGGCGGGGGCCGTGGGAACAGGCTCCGGAAACTTCCGGAAATGATCTCCAAGGTCTTCTCCTCTGGTCACATAAACTGATTCACAGTAGTAAAGCAGAAGAGAGGGAGAAAACTAGGGTAACTTAATTACCCCCATTAAAACAAAGTTGCAAGACCGGTTTTTAAATCTGCTTTTATATAACCAATTCTCTTATTTTCCACTGGAAGCTCGAACATCAACTTTTTTGCTGGATTAGCGTTAGGGCTTAGCAATTAGTCATACGACCAAAGCCCACTTCATTTGGCTAAGCTAAATATCATATACTTAACCAAAACTGCTAGAGGCCATTTATTTAACCATGTTGGGGGTTGGGGCTGGCTAAGATTAAAAAAAAAGCTGTAAACCTGGTAAGTTCTCAAATACATTATTACAAAAGTCTACCTAGTAGGCATACTTTATATTTTCAATACCTAGTAGCAACAGTAGGTTACAGAATTTTGGCCAAGAAGGTTGGCTGTTATGTGCGTTTAAAATGGCTAAACAGGCTGCTGTTTCTTTAGCCAATTTGGCTAAAGAAAAAACAGCTTCTTTAGTCATTTTGCTGAAGTATTTTCTTGTTTATAGCATTAACCCAGTGGGACAAGGCATTGTGATGTCTTTCAGGTAACATAACTTGACTCCCAATAATCTGGGCTTCAAAATGTACAGAGGTCAAATATCGCAGAAGACAAAACTTTGTAGCTCTGAAAATTATGTCACTTCCTGTGGAAAATGATATGAAAAATATCACAATTTTTCCCCTCATAATTCCCCAAATTTGTGAAATATTTAAGAGAAAGCTTTTTAAAGTCAAGTTTGCTTCAATTCTTAAAATTTAACACACAAATATGCCACAGAATGCATTGCTTTTGGTAATACTGTATATGTCCTTATAGAAGCGCAGTGCGCGAGTGCAAGGGCTTGAGTGTGCGTCTAAATATAAAATAAAAACCCATCGTCCGGTAACCTACCTACGCATATATACAGTAACAGGAAGCACACGGCCCTTTGTTTACAAGGAAGCGGTGATTTGTGCATGTGCACCAGCCAAACTGACTAGAATACCACTTAAATTTTACTTAACAATCTGTTGATATTTTATCAGGCATTTATGGTGTAAATTTGTCCTCTAAAAGATGTGGTATGTTTGTTGCTGTGCCGGCTTGCACATTTATTAGGTACTGTGCTTCTATAAGACATACATGTATATGGTAAGACAGGATGAGCACAGATTTGTTCTGAATTAAGCTGTTTATCCAGCAGGAAGAATCTATCAGAGGTCAAATTTTCAGCTCAGACCATTCCATAATTGTCTACAGAATTTGTGGGAACAGCTACTGGTACACGGGCTACCAGTCCATGGCTCACAATCCCATGGACACTGGATACTGGAGAAATTGCTAACAGGTCAATATGCTGACTTGGCACTCTGGTACCAATCATATCCAGATGGTAGAGAGGAGATAGGTTTATCAGAACTGGCATAACCTTACTGGCCAAACACAATGGATCCAGACAGCTGAGACATGCAGGAAAGGAAAGAAGATCATGGAAGACTGAGGAATCATGGAAAATGAGTAACATTTTGAAACACAGAGGAAGAGTATATGAGAGACAATAGATAATGCTCTAAATTATAATATAGTGCAAAAATAAGTGACTTCAACCTGACTCCAGGATTTTCTTTAATGAACATTTGTTTCATGAAATAGTTGTACGGTTGTCGGTTTCTATTAAGAAATATCAAGTTTTGCTCTTGTCCAATAATTTTTCTGTTAATTACCGGTACTATTTCAATATTAATCTCAAGAGCTGAGCAGTCAGTAGGTAATAGCAGAAACTGAAGTAGCATCAGCTTTCACTGAAAGTTTGGCAAATGAAACATGACCACAAACAATCAGAAGCCTCCTGAGGGACTCGCTAGGTGTCAGCACCTGAATTGTTTTCCCTATCCCAACGTCCCATAACTTCCCTGAAGGACTTTCCTCCAACCTTCAGCCATCAGATCCAGAAAGTGCTCTTATCTGGATATCTGGAAGCTGGGAACCACTTTCCAGGCAGACGCCATGTCTGCCAGTGGTTCCTAAACCCCCTCTTACATCATTCAAACCCCACTCCGGCTTTTACCAAAGCTTTGTTCTCTGGAGATTTCATGGTGTTTCGTTTTTATTCCTTTTTTTTTTTTTCGGCTTTTTGATGCCCCGGTGCTGTCCATTTCATTGGCACCTGCCATTTTCTCTGACATGTCTGGACTGGTTCCAGAATCCTACAGAGCTCTTGTATCATCACTCTTTCGCTCCTGGATTTCAACCCATCTCGCATATCGTCATGCTGAGTATTTTACAAAGTTTTGTTTGGGCTGTGGGACGGGACTGAGAATGCCGGTATCCATGGTACAGATGGTACAAAATGCTTGTGCAACAGACGTGTGTTGGCACATATTCCAAGAGCCCCTCCCCGCTGCAACCCCTAAACTATAACCATCAACATCCCTAAATGCAGCGAAACAGCCTGAAAATCCTTTCATTCTGGTAAAGTTATTTTGAAAATATTGTTTTGTTTATAGTTGCTTTGAATATTTAGCACATACAGTTGTCCCTGCAATTTAAGGCTCCTCCATTTTAAGAGTTCCCTCTATTTTAATTAAGACCGGCTATCAACAACACAAGCAAATCTACTATTTTCAATATAAATATATCCCTTCATTTTAAGTCCACCTTCAATTTAAGACATTTTTCGGGCTGAATGGGAGGACGTAAATGCAGGGACCAGTGTAATTATTAACATCTTAAGTTTCAGTGCCAGTACATTTACACTTTTGATTCCATACCTTGAATTAAGTTTCTAGTTTCCAGAATGCTAGTATTGCTACCGGGCGCTTGTAAACCTTGCTTGTTTTATTTTTTTTACTCAGTTATGACAACTCTATATACTTTATCTTTATGCTCAATTTCCGCCAAGGAGCAGTTAAAATATGCACTTGCTCCTAACACCTACAGAGTTTCTGAATACCAGCCGCTTCTCTTCCAGAGCTGGGATGAAGTGTTCTAGGATGATCTCATTAGTCCCAATCACGTGATCCAGAATGCTGATCTTTATGTTTCCTTGTCCTTAGTAACACCTTCATTTCTGTTTATCTAAAGTTCTCCAAATCCTCTTCTGAAGGCCTCTTTAACAGGTTCCAGGTGAGAGATCTTCTTCTGGATAGTTTCATTACCTGTGTGCGACTGGCAATTATGGACCAACACAGGCATACTTTATAGACCAGGATCAGAGAAACAAGCCAGCAAACACGTTCATGGAAAATCCAACATGAAAGTTAACCAAACTGACCTCATAAATACAGAAATGATACCAATCTAATTAATTGGTACTAAAATTTTCTTTAATTTAATAATCTGGTATTTAATAAATATTTTTTATAAATTTAAGTTAAAGACAAAGTCCATACCATGACTGTTATTTTAAGTTAGTAACATAAGCCACAGACAAAGTAAGCAATGTATTATGTAAGTCACAAAGTAGACAATGTAAGCCATAAAATAAGCAATATAAAACTCGAAACAGGGGCATGTTTCAAGCAATTATGCAACTGCAAAACATGTATTGAGAAATCAAATGTGATTTAGCTTATACAGTGTAGACCAAATTTTGTCACATGTATTGAGAAATCAAATGTGATTTAGCTTATACATTGTAGACCAAATTTTAAGCCTTCATAAGTTTATGTAATCTCAGACCTTTCATGAATTTCAATATCTGACTACATGTGGCTGTAAAACTCAACCAGCAATCAATGTATACCAACTGTAGACATAACCCCAGAAATTCCTACATTGTATGATGCAACCCAGAATCCACCTTGAGTTAATTGAAGGGAAATATTTGGCGAGAAACCCACCCCTCCTCCCAGGATGCCTACTCTGCTGCTACTCAAGTCATTTATTAGAATCTGTCTAAACATACCTCACACCTGGCAACAGGCTAAAAATAGAGAGTAACGTTAACCCTGGGTATTTTGCACCAGGTATTATGGCTATGTAAAAATCCTGAAAGGTTGCCCGCTATTACATATGTATTGTACATATACACATATCATGCAGTTCTAAAAACGTTATACTTAACTACCAGCAGCAAGTTTGAAAGAGTTGTAAGTTACTTGAAAAAACTTTAAAACTTTTCCTCAATGGTACACACTGGCAGAATTTTGTTGCTAACCACTTGTCTCTCGCTCAGGCAGAGGGCTGGCCCTATACTACTGATTCATCCACATGGTTTGTGGAGTAACACCCTGAAAGCTGCCTACTACTGCCTAGCACAGCAGCAACTGGCTGCGGCCTGACTGGAGGCTGCTGGATTGTTCTGACAGGGAGGGTTGGGGGGTGGGGTTAGCATGAATGGGACAGAATAGAATTGATTTATTTATGCCAAAATTGATGTTTGTCTACTATGTCTCATACCAGCTATATATACATAGATCTCTTGAGTAATTAGTACAAGCATGAGACCTGATTGTTGAATGCTGGGTACTGGCAAACACACACACTAGTGATTTTATCATGTACAAAGTCCCAAAGTAAGGTACCATTATAATTAAAACACTCATCTGAACACAAACTTAGAGACTACATGTATCTCATTTAGGATTTTCAAAAAAAAAATGTCTTTCAGGTCAGTGAATGAAACACGCATATTTTATTTTTGAAGTTTCACCTATGATAAACCCACCAATGTTTGAGACATCATGCCCCACTAAGCAGTACCTGTGCGCATTGTATTCAAAACACCTACCCCCTCAGATGTGTATTTAGATAGAAAACATGAATTGGATAGATTTGATATAGTCTGTCAGAATATTTTATATCAACGACTGGCCGAAACCTTTGATTGGATGAATTTTGCTTTTTTCCACCAATCCAGAGAGATACTTTCTGTTACACAACTGTTAGGAGGCCCAGACATGCCTCATGTTTATTTATTTCTACAGCTACATGTACCTTGTGACCCATTGTAATTATGGTAATGATGGTGTCATAGCAACAGAACAGGTAATAATGAAATTTCAAAGATATGGAAAATTTTTACACTGGTATGATGATTTTAACATACAAAACACTTTTAAATCAATATTTCAATATTTTTTAATATATTTCATGTCTATTTCATGCTTTTTTTTATTTTCTTCTTGTGTTCTTTTTTTTTCAGCACAGATAATATCATAAAATGCTTTGCAATTATAGAACCCAGAAAAATTCAAAATATTTCCCAGAATCCAGTGCATCTGGTGCATTATAATTACCAGTCTCAATAGTGATGTCACTGTATTATGAATATAGAAAAAAAAAAGACTCATGGCATGGTAAACACATACCAAGACAAGCAGAGCCTTTAGCCACACCTGAACATCCACATGGAACAAATCCAGAATTTAGTCCATCTGCAGGATTGGATCCTGGAGTTGAGGGAGAAACGGTGGCTGGGATGGGCCAAGGGAGTGTTCCAGATGGCTCCTGAAGGATTGTGTAAATGCGATGTGATTCTAACCACCTTTCTGCCGCCAATAGCAACAAGCAGAGGTAGTAAATGAGAATTCCAGAGCCAGGATTGCCGAGGAGGCTACAACAGACATGGATCAGCTGGAGCAATCAGGATTAATACAGGGATCACTAGGTCAGAGGAATTGTTCTAGATATATGTTGACCATGGATTATGTCACCTGGAGAGAGAGTAACTATAATACTGTTTATTTTTTCCCTCCTTGTTTCATAATTTATTGTTACTTATCTGGTATGTCATTTTCTTTTGTGTTGTGGTTAATCAATTAATTATTAATTAATTAATTTCCACTGTCATTGACCCCTCTTTGTTCCACGGTTTACAATACATTGTTTGTATTTTTCCTTCTTTCCTTTCCTTATCCTTTTTCTCTTTCTTTCTTCTATAGTTGCCTCTGGATAGTTTTGACATTCATTTTGCCCAGAGGTGATTGAGCCAACATTGTGTGGTTGTACCATACATCGATGGTAGCAATCATCAACCACTTGGATTTCATACTATCAAATTACAAGACGGGTCCAGCACGTACACACCAACTTGCAGTCGGTGATATGACCATGAGTGGTTGAAAGCAGACTACAAGCCTGATTCATCCATCCATACTATCGAATTTGTGTAGATCATCATACATACCAATTCTTTTTGCACATGAGGCAAAAATACAGTAATTATGCTTCAATTAAGCTGGAAAACTAATCTCTGAACACGCCACTCTCTGCACCTGATAGAATCCTTTGAGTTATTGACACCCCTACACCCAGATCCTGGTATTACCACCTGTATAGAAACCAATTACCCCGGTAAGTCTCCCAGACAGTAACCGATCAGACAATAGGGTAGAAAGTTATGTTGATTTTATATGGCACTTCACAGTTCTTGGCGTCATGCTATCAATTTCCATTGTGTTGGTATATGCCTGCCTAACAGTGCCTGTCATCCCTAAGTAACTATTAGCAGCTCAGGTACATATATATATATGTCATCCAATCAGAGCTGCAAACAGCCAACGCAGTTAAATGCATCTCCCAGTATGTCAATACAATGCACAGGGCATACATGTAAAGTGGCAGGTATGTTGTAGATGTGCAGATAGACACAACAAGGCCATAGTTGAGTTCCACTCTCAAATCACTATGACGTCAAAGATTGACCCAAGTTGCCACGGGCAACCACTCAGGTAAATCTTTTAAACTTTTCCCCCCTACTGCCAAAAGATCTTGACATCTGGATCTGAGTGAGGCATTGTGGGTTTCTGTCTAATCAGGCGGAGGCAGAAAGAGAGGGGAGGGAATAGTCTTCTCTATAGCAAGTGGCTGAGGGGGTGGGAGAGATTCTGGATAGACGGTTTCTGGAACAACTGAACACTGCCTGCATGGGTTTTAGTCTTCTGCTGGCTGCCAGGTAGTGGTAGCCACAGCTCCAGAGAGCAGCCACAGATCCAGAAAGCATTGTGAGGGGAAATGCCTCCCTTGCAGGCCCCAAAGTCTGCTCTCACACCTGAGCAGCATTAGCCTCAAGCTCCTGCAGTGGCTGCATCCAGAACAAGCAAGGCAAGAGTTCCCTGCCACAGCAATACATCCAGACACACAAATAACACACACTGTACCACTGCCAGGTACAGACACTGGATAAAACGCAGGGGGAGAGAAGCAGAGGAACAGGCTAGCAGGACTATGTAAGTAAGGTTTTTATCCTGGATAGTCTGCTGTATGAGGCAACACAAGGAAAACATCCTGCTTTTCCCCATGCATGGATCCACCTCTAAATGAGAGCTGGGTTTTCTGCAGTGTGTATGTAATGTATGAGCCATTGTTTTTTTTACCATGGTATTATTGAACGGAAGGGCAACCCGCAGTGCTAACTGTATGCCTGTCTGTTGTTTCAGGGTCGTGGCACCATGTCTTCCTCCCCTGTGTCGCCAGTGACGACTCCCCCCGGGGGCGGGTCCGGGACTGAGTTCATCTACCGCGTCATCCAGAGTTACAACCCAGTACATGAAGGGGAGATTGCCCTCACAACAGGGGATATCGTCTCGGACACCAAAAACCTCGGGAACGGCTGGACCCTAGGACGCAATGTTACCAGAGACACGCTAGGGATATTCCCATCTAAGTTCATCAGACCAATGTCCGATGTTCACTCGAATGGATCTTCCCCCAGCGGGCCAAAGGTAAGCGCTGCGCCACAGTTGATCCACAGTCTGCCGAACAGCAGTAAGCACCCCAAGGTTGCCTTGGTGACGAAGGATGAGTGTTACCCCAGCCGCAGCAGTACTGGACCCCGGGGACCACGTTCTGCACAGTATCGGGAGGAACATCCCTTGGTAGACAGACACCGTGGCGATAGGCAAGAAAGTGAAGAGCCGCCACTGCCACCGCCGCCACTGACCCCCAAATCAAAGTCATCCAAAGATAAGCCCCGCCCACCTCCACGTACTAGCAGCAGCAGTCCGCCAGGGGGCGGAGCTAGTGCCAGAGGCGAGGAGAGTGTCCCACTGCAACATACGCGCCCTGCCCCGCCCATACCTGGTTCTGGATCTACAGACACCGAGCCAGATCTGGATGCGGGAGATCTGACCCCTGGGGAGGGGGACTACAGTGCTCTGTCAGCCAAGAAACCACATATGGTGGTCAAACCAAATCAGGGGAGTCGCAACAGCACTCCGCGACCAGAGCTACGCCCAGATCCAAGATGGCGGAATTCTCCAATGAACCTTGTTGACATGGAGAGTGATCCCGATACGCCACCTGTTGGGACAAACGGGCAAGCACCATACGCATTGCCTGTGGTGCCCAAAGTCCGCACAGCACATCCTCCAGCAAAACTGCCCCTGAGCCATGTCACTGGTCCTGATACAGGTCATGTGACAGAGCACCCGCGCATGACTGACTCACGGCCAGATGTTGCGGCAGTCCAGACTTCATCTCTGTTAGATTTGCCGTCCATGCAGGACCGTGCTACATCACCGATGACGGTTCCTGCGGAAGCTCGTGTCACCATCAACCCGAACCCGGAAACAATACCCAGCAATGTCGATTTTGAACGTGACAATCTGGCCAATGAGAGCATGCAGGACTCCCCAGATACACCTAGGGACAAACACTGCGACCCGAAAAAATGTTACTACAGGGACTACGGCCCTGTAGAAACCCAGTCGAACGTGTTAGACGGTGCTTACCAGCCCCCACTGAGATACAAACCCATCCTAAAAAACAGACACCAGAAGGTCGCCGACTCCAAAGGTCAACACATCTACTACAAGGAGACCAAGGACAGGAATCGCCTGTCGATTCTCATCCTTGCTCTGCTGGTCGGCCTGCTGGTCGGTGGAATCGTATTTCTGTGGATGTTCTTTTTCCTCGGCTACTCTTTGCTGGTCGCTGCCGGGATCTGTATGGCTCTGTTCATCCTGATGACCATCATACTGTCACTATCGCGGATGTGTCGCTGCACCTTGGCATTACTGCTGCCGTCAATGTGCACGACGCGTGGTCGCGTGTCTTTCCTGCTGATCCTGACCGGCTTCCTCCTCTACGGCCCCGTCCTTAACATCTTTCACAATATGCACGAGGTCTCCTCCTCCCTCAGCTGTATCACCGACAAGACGTATGACCAAACGATGATGTTGCTGCGTCCCTATGACAAGATGATGGCGAAGCTGAACGGAACCATTCACGTCCTGCAGCAGTCCGCACACAACGTGAGCGTCGGGCTCAACCCGCTGGACGAGGGACTGGCTGATGTGGAACGGGGACTGAATAACGGCAGGATACAGCTCATGAGTACTGGAAAAGTAAGATCAACTCCCTCAGATAACAATACATTCTGGTTAGTTGTACCTTTTAGGGGGACCAGTGTAAACTTTTGCGTCAGATGTCAAGTGCCTACAAAGTTGTACCGGTAAGTTTCATTTGCCAGTGAATGTTTGGAAGGAATTTTAAAGGGAGGGGTCTTTAATCACAGGAACCAATTACAGTATAGTTATCAATATATTAAACATGTTGAACATGACACAGAGCAACCAATTTAATTACCCGGTACGAAATTTTGAGTTAAACATCTGCTCAAAGTCCAGCTCTTGAACATACCCTATCAGGATCACTTATTTATGTTAGCTGTCAGGAAAGGAGACCTATTTACTTGGGATTTTTTATTACAATGGTCTGTCAAGACAGGTTTACTACATGATTGTATATATTGTATTCATTCTATTAAGTGCAGGCAGTGGCTTTAGAAAAAATTAATTGTTCACTTAGGAAAAATTATGTTTCCAAGTGAATGAATCTTCATTGCAGATTATCGCTGTAAAGTAATGGTCGTCGTAGAAACTGTTGAAGGCCAGTAGAACATGTAGAAACATTAATAATATGTACATGAATTAAAGAATGTGTTATTAGAATGGACATGGTAAACATTCAACATCTATCCATACCATGAGATGTTACCATTGTATATCGTTATATTTCATGTGTTCCAGAGGTGTAAAACTATGGTGGACCGTGCCTTCAATGCATGCGTGGAGGGTGTGAACGGAGCGCAGGACCAGTGTCTGGATGTGATGGCCGCGCTAGGGACACTGTATAACACAGCACGGACTGTCCTGGACAAGATCAACCCGGACCGCTGGGTGGCACCCAAGCACTCCATTCTGCTGAAGAAACGGCAGGTTCTTCTGGGAGAGACGGGGTGAGTGTGAATTTCTTAATTACACGCGGTTCAATCTGGTTTCTGTAATGGATTTCAGGTGTGAACACACAAATACGGCAAATAGTAGAATCATCAATGATCCAAATTAATATTTACGGCGGCGTAACTCTGGTGGTGAGAAAGGAACCTTTTCCAGGTTTCAGGCCACACGGAGCGTTGTTGTCGCAAAACGAACACAAGATGTTTTAAACGATATTCTATGAACCTGTCCGACATTTAGCAAAAGTAGTTTCGAAAGTTGTTTGGTCTGTTGTGAAGTTTTATAGGAACATGCCACTAATAAACACTTCAAAGCTTGAGTCACATGGCTGACTTTACCGGCACCAGATGGATAATTCATGTAAAGCCCAGTGGCTTCATACTCATTCAACTTACATTTTCTGGTGTGAAAGTGCAGTCAGTCACAGCATGAAATTTTTAATTGCTGGGGGGGGGGGGGGGGGTTTGAACGGGTTTTTAACAATACTGGGTTTAAAGGGGGGTCGGGGGGG
>JAAUYG010002162.1_pt1 | contig 15847 bp, 11 predicted proteins | sample 7278091 | NCBI WGS metagenome assembly JAAUYG01 (sample SAMN14350201, study PRJNA611818) | marine sediment metagenome | isolation source: surface marine sediment (0.6m) | place: French Polynesia: Moorea | collected 2018-08 | reverse complement strand
TGTTATATTCCTATGGCGCTTAGCGTTCACTGTCACATATACTGTCGCTGTTATATTCCTACTGTACCTAGCGTTCACTGTTATATATACTGTTGCTGTTATATTCCTATGGCGCTTAGCGTTCACTGTCACATATACTGTTGCTGTTATATTCCTACTGCACTTAGCGTTCACTGTTATATATACTGTTGCTGTTATATTCCTATGGCGCTTAGCATTCACTGTTATATATACTGTTGCTGTTACATTCCTATGGTGCTTAGCGTTGACTGTAACATATGCGGTTGCTGTTATATTTCTATGGGGCATAGCATTCGCTGTTATATATACTGTTGCTGTTATATTCATATGGCGCTTAGTGTTCACTGCTATGCATACTGTTACTGTTATATTCCTACGGTGCCTAGCATTCACTGTTATATATACTGTTGCTGTTATATTCCTATGGCACTTAGCTTTCACTGTTATATACACTTTTGCTGTTATATTCCTACGGTGACTAGCGCTCACTGTTATATACTCTGTTGCTGTTATATTTCTACGGCGCCTAGCGTCACTGTTGTATATACTGTACATGTAGCTATTATACTCCCACTGCGCCTAGTGTTTACTGTTATATACTGTTGCTATATTATATTCCTACGGCGCCTAGCGCTCACTGTTGTATATACTGTTGCTATATTATATTCCTACGGCGCCTAGCTCTCACTGTTACATATACTGTTGATATTATATTCCTACGTCGCTTAGCATTCACTGCTATATATACTGTTGCTGTTATATTCCTACGGCGCCTAGCGCTCACTGTTATATATACATGTACTGTTGCTATTATACTCCTACGACGCCTAGCATGCCGCAGGATGTTGTGTGTGTGTGTTCCGTACCTCGCACCAGTGTGAAGAGTACCGCCTCGACCCGGATCATGGCACAGATACTCTGGAGAGACTGTCTCCCCATACAGTAACCTGGAACAAGACATGGAACGTCACAGATAGAAACAGTTAACAGTTCTCCCGATCGGTTACCATACTAATATTTTGCAATTACTTTTTCGGTACAAATTATTTTAGCTGTACGTGCAATATAATTGATTGTGAAACATTATTGTGAAAGAAAAAAAAACCCTCTAACCACAGACCTCACAAATATCGGACTTCATCAATCAATCAATCATTAGATTTCTATTGTGCCATCCCACAAATGTGCTCACTGCATGCTGATGGGCGCAAAAGATACACTTTTGAAGATTTCATGAGTGTATCAATTATTCAAATCTCTTGTGCCACCACAAAAACTGGTTTCAATTAACGTTAAGAGTTCCATTCTGTCCAAACGATGCATGCATTAAAAGATTCAAACAAAATTTGGGTTCCCTAGATCTCAGGATACCGCTGAAGACAGACGATCCCAGCGTTAACTGTTACAAGACTTGGAAGTGGAAGACAATATCCTGCCAAAATGACATACCAATAAAGTGCACGCTAACCGCATTTCGGATATTACAAGCCGCTATTGAATTAGGGCCGGTCTAAAACAACGGCAGAAAAAAGGGAACAAAATGGGACTTTTTGCAGGCATCAAAATCCCTCCACACCACACAATAGAATTACACAATCGATGCACCGGGGTTCAGGAGCGCAGGGTCGGGGTGTTTGGACTTCTTGTTTGTTCCTGATGAGCACGGCCTATCTTCTGTGACAGGGAATGCCGCAATCTAATTGTCTGCCAACCAAGCTGAGAAGCCATCTGCTCTAGGCACTAGTGTACAGTGCCCGACTGCAGAGGTCTTTTTGTCATGGGAATCGTCCTATTCGGGACACTCGTTTTGCTGCATTTAGGTTGATGTATTATCAACGGTAATGTGTGTGTGAGGAGAGAGAGAGAGAGAGAGAGAGAGAGAGAGAGAGAGAGAGAGAGAGAGAGAGGAAATAATGTGCCAGGCGGTAAATGTGACGGCAGATTAACAAGGTTATGATGACGGTTATTAATAACTGGATAAATTCTCACTTTATAGAAAGTGCGTATACGTACTGTAGCAGGTTTTATTTTGGGGTTAGAATAGAACTGGGATAACGTTTAGCAGGTACGTACAATCATTCTTCTCACAGTTTTTAAATTTAGATGAATCAAATACAATGATAACTTGTGATCCTGAAGCTTGTTTCAAGTGAAGAGAACGATATAAAAAAGGAGCCTTAAAAATCCGAAGTCAAGAGCCGGATATCGAATTTGTAACGTTGAATTTTTAAGTGACCTTACCAAGATTGTGTGTACTTTTGTGAGGTTTGCGTTAATAGGACGAGAAATGTGAAAGTGTCTTGTGCAGTGTTTCTTTTTTATTCAAACGTAATGGGGCAACAACATGTATATATATCGCACGCAGAAGGGGGAGGGGGGGGTAGCATAACAGATAGATGTTGCGACTGCTTGGGGAGACATCTGGTGTCTGTTACAGTCGTACCAGATTTCTCTAATCGTGTTGACCAACATGTCACCACCACCCCACCGCCACCCCCCTCCTTGCTCTCCGGGCTTGCTCTCCTCCCAGTCACCCCGCAGCGTAGAATATTGACTCGGAATAGCAATTATATGACACGGCTAATGGCTTTCTGGATTGTATTATTTGAGTTCGGCCGGAGCCGGGGAGCTTTCATTCCGGTGCCGTAAATGTCTTTTGATACGCCGAGTCAAAGACTGAAGCCTCGTGGCCGAAATGAGCCTTCCACAAGTGGTGAATGAAGACCGCGGGAAGGCGCAGGAATGTCGTCTGCGGTCACACTACTGCAGACCTATTGTCGGCATCGATCTCCGGATCAGATCGGCAAGATCCGAAGGGGAGAATCCCCGGGCTCAACCAGGATGTGTGGTAAGTTATCGATCACACTCTTACAACGACCACTGGGAGCGGTTTTTTTTTTTTTTATTAGGTTCAGTCCCAGCGATCGTCGCGAGGTATAAAGTGCCAAAGGAACAAAGTGGCACAATACAAAGACGACGGAGGCGCTGGAGGCACTGGTCTGTAATGGCTGCCGTGTTTGCCCTGGAACACTTCTTGACCATGGGATCCACGGATTAATCGCTGCAGGGGATACACGGAAGGATCGACATCCAGGATTACAGGATACGAAATAATCATGGGGACTGATCAATTCTAAGCTCCAGAACGATATATAAGTCAAGGAAAAAAAACGGGTTGTGAATCCTGTCCCAGAAAGAATGCTCACAATCATGTTAATCGGCGTAATGATTGCTAAAATGCCCTAGCCTAGGCTCAGTCAGGCTATGTGACTGGTTTCTATGGAATGATATAATAATTGCTACTTGTAATTTAATGGAATAGAAACAGTTGGTATTAATTCCATATGTATGCAACCCCATCCCAGCTTTAACGCGAGTCTGTATGTTTGTGAACAAAATATCGCAAAAAGTGCCACACCTATAAAATTCATTCAGGCGGGAGAGTTCCATTTAACCGAAGGAAGAGATTATTCGTTTATGAGGAAAATCGCACTGGGAAAATACGGGAGTGGGGTGTTTGAAATTTTTGGCCCAATGATAAGAGATACATGTGGGTGAAAATTGTTCAAACGGCCACATGTATAACAACTAAACGGTGGGAGATAGACATATGGTTACTATTAGGCATTAATAGGAACGCATATACGAGTTTTCAACTAACCAACTTCATTTTGGTGGGACCCTTCCCTCTGACCCTGGTATGAAGTAATTCGATTTTGAGATAAAATAAATCGTCCCCGGGGGAAAGGAGGGGGGAGGGGTAAAATTTAACCTAATGAAAAGAGACAGGAGAAAATTTTCTGTTGCCTATAACAGCTAAACGGTGAGAGATAGACATCTGATTGCTATATAATACATTAATAGGAAGTCATATATCGGAAGTCCAACTGCACCATTAGATTTTACCTTGAGTAGCCTTGAAATGCCAAATTCAAGGTCACTCAGATTTCGAAGTCTTATATCTCGTAAAGGAGCATAGTTATACCACATGCTGCTGTTAAATAATAATAGGAAACCCTATATGGGGAGTCCAGTGGCATCATCGCATTAACTTTGAGCGACCTTGAAAGCCATGTCAATTACTTACGCCATATGTTACCATTAAACATTAATAAGAAATCATATTTGGAGACTCCAATGGCACCGTCACATATGACCTGGAGTGACCTTGAAAAGTCAAACTCAAGGTCACTAAGATTTTAGAGCCTCATATCTTGTAAAGAGCCGAGGTAGGTCATATTGTTACCATTAAAGACTAATAGGAAACTATATCTGGGGAGTCCAATGGCAGTGTCGTATTTGAACTTCAGTAACCTTGAAAGGTCAAACTGAAGATCACTGATATTTTCAAGCCTCAAGTCTCGTAAATTAGCCGAGATAGGCCATATGTTACTATTAAACTAATAGAAAAACATGTATGGGGAGTTCAATGGCACTGTCACATTTGATCTTGAGAGACCAGTCAAGGTCACTCAGATTTTAAAAACATGTATCTCGTAAAGGAGATGAGTTAGACAATATGCTACTAACACTAATAGAAAACCATATAATGGAAATCCAATGTAACCATTAAATTTGACCTTTGATGACCTTGAAAGGTCAATGTCAACGTAATTCAGATTTCGAAACCTTGTATCTCACAAAGGAGCCTAATTAGGTTATACGTTACTATTAAACACTAATAGGATGCCATATATGGGAAGTTCAGCTGTGCCCTCATCTTTGACATTGGATGACCTTGAAAGGTCAAAGTCAAGACCACTTGGATTTTGAGCAGTAGTAAATCCGTGCATTGTATGTATATTGGCCAATGGTATCAATCTGGATGTCCATAAGGTAGTTTGTTAGCAGCGCGGTTTTCTGCTGTCCCAGTGGTCTTTCTTGGTTTGAATTGTTTTCACTTAATGGAAATATCTGCACAAAATAGCTCAGAAAGAAAATGACAGATCAATTTCATTTTGGTCTAAGGCAGTCATCTGAGCCAACTTAGAGACAAATGTTACCATATAGCCTATAACAGTTCAACTGTGAGATGCGTAGCGTACATGTATGTTCGATTACTATCAGGAGGGATTTGTCTGTCACGTAAAGACTTTTTGTGGGCAGGAAGGATCTTCCGCAGGGATCTTTCTTGTTTTTTTTTTTGTTTTTTTTCTTTTTTTTGTCATTAAAAAAAGCAATTATCAAGACAACTTTCACGACTTACATGTTTTTGTATGTCTGGAAAAAAATATACTACGGCGTGTTTCTATTTTACACCACACGCCCCTAAAAATATAAATGGATAACTAAAAGAAAGGGATGGCATTTGCACATTTATATATTACGTTTTTTTCTGGCCTTGATTACAAAAGGTAGTTGAATACTTCATAAAGCCATGAGCACGTGCTTAGTTCTATGAGGGATAAGAAAGTGCGCCACAGCGCTAAGTCATCGGCGCCACTTATATTCCAGCATGTCATAATGTGAGTCAGAGTTATAGCCATAAAATATTAGGCTAAAGCTAATGCGTATGTGATGTCTCTTTGCGGAGCAGATAATATCTAATTACAGCACAATACTGGCAGCTATTAAATGTACCGGTAATTGCCACAGCTATGCAGGTTGTAACAGGATTTCCTATAAAATGAGATCACGGGATTTTCCTTTGTTTGCGCTTCACTTGACGCTCATGTGAAACGAAATGATTTCTTAACAAGATGAGAGCGATAAATTAAGATTTAGAGGAAATCATTCTGTACAGACGACAAGATATACATGCATTCTTCATGAAGCGATAAACAAGACCTTAGCATCATAATCTGATAATACGTCTCGAGATACGACTATACTTACTTTCTTTATACTGCAGCACATTGTGGTCCCTCTCCAAAACCAGCAGACACTGGTGGCAGTGCTCCTCTCTGAAACACACAAAAACAAACCAACGCAGTTAAACAATGCTGAAATTAGTTGAGTGGGAAAAAGGCAGCTACTTGCTATTGTGTGTAGAATGCAGATCAACGGCCCCAACTCAGGGGGGCATTAAATATTGATAGAAGACTGCGGCGGTGTGACGTAAACCTGATGAGGCAAGCTCGTGTCGAGGGGCAGGCAAAGACCGACTCGGACCAGGTTGCCTTTTAAGAGACACTGGATGATGTATGAAGCCTCGCTGACACCCTGATCTGGTAAGGCTTAGACTAAGCTTGTTCGCCTGAACGTCTAAACCGGATTTATAGCAGCGAGCTACCGAAAAGCCACTCCATGGATTTCAATAAAATATGACAGACCATTAAGTCTTGGCGTTCCGTAAAAGCGCAAACAATGACCGTCCTCTCCGCGCTTGAGGACCAGGAATTCATGACGGAAGAGAGACTTGTCGACTGTGGCAAGGTGCCGGGGTCTAACACGGGGCCAGAAGTGTCTTACATCGGTTAATTGAGATCTTGGAAACAGGGTAAAAAGTTGCCGACAGTGTGCTATCGTGCGCGCTCATGCCGGCATGACATTTTCACCTCAGATTTTCCACCCCAATCCCCTGGCTCATCGGTTTGGGGGCCAGCACTGGAGGGCCAGGCCGCACCTCGGAAGTGCCACGTCATGCATCACTCCTGCCATGTCTCTCATTGGACAAACAGTCGCTCGCTCATAACATGCATAGACTCGCAATAATAAAATAAAGTGCTGGACATGTTATCTTGACTTTAAATACAACACTTTGAAAAAAAGTAATCCACTCCTCATAGTTTTGCGCAGGCAGACCAGAGGCACACCCTTTGTGTTGCACAGAGCATAAAATTCCACTCCCCTTTGCGCTAGTGCATTACCTGAGGCGAGCGACAACCCCAACCCCTTCTTAGCACTGGTGCGTCCCTTCCCCCTTCCCTCCCTGTACCGGGTGAAGTCCATGTATAAAGGCTCGGCTCCCGTAATCCAATAAGGCTCAATGGCGGGACCAGCCGAACCAATGCCTCTATTTATTATCCTGTAAACAAGCATTTGGCCGATAATAAGGGGTTTCGAGATCTATGGTGCATCGGAGCAAGGAGACCAATAACAAAATATGCATCTCTGGGACGCTCCCCGAGAAGGCGAAGGGTCATCCCCAATGGGCGCGCCTGTCTTTTACGGAGGGTAATGCTGGGTCCAGGGGCTTTCTTTACCCTCCCATACTCTTATCCACCGTAACAAGTCGACAGAATTGAAATCGATCGCCATCCCGATTCCGAACGAGCACAACTGTAAAGCCTTTAATCAGTTTCTATAGCTTTAAATGAATATGGAATATATTCCCCCTACTGGCAAATTGGGTGTCTCGGTGTCCTGGGGTTTTCCGTGTCGTCAGGGAGCTTGTTGGCGACTAACTTGGTTGGGGTTTGGGACTGATTGGGGTCATTCTCGTCCCCTTTTCTTTAACTGCTTCTTGCTATTTTGCCCAGTGGGTTAAGTTGCTTTACTATTACTATTACTTTCTTGCAGCCTTTATCTACAGGACGCACAGACCACACACAAGTCTACTTGGATGATAGTCTTTGATCAAATTTCGGGATCCTCATAGATAACATACATTCACTAACTTGAAGATGGGTAGCCACTTGCGAGATACAAAACACGAAGAAGCGTGTATGTACTGAATGATGTTGCGACAATAAATATCTTTTGCTCGGTCAAAGCATAAGTACCTCATCTTACATATAAAGGCTATCGTTCAAAATTAACGAACACGTAACAACAAATCCAATAGCATTACCTGTAGTGTGGCGTTTGATTAAATTACATTTTATTCGCACAGAACCTGTGGGTCATGTCTGCAAAACCCGTGTTTCATGGTTCAGTTAGACAAGTATGGGTGTATGGGTGAAAGGGGCTGTACTAATGACCTATATAGCACACACAATTGCACATGATAAGAAGGCAAAACGTCATTGTAAAAGGACAGAACAGAGCTTAAGTTAAGGAATGAAAGACAGAGGACAAAATCTGGCCAGTATAAATATACTTTATAGTTTCGTTGGAGGTAGGATGCGAATTTCTTTGCTATCATCAGGATGCACTTCAGGTGGAAATACAGAGGCCATGTGGCGGGAGACCACATGAAGCGCGAGACAAATGACAGGACTCATAAAAGGGGAGAATGTCGGTTCAGCGAGGCAAAGTTAATGGTGTATAGCTTGTCAATCCAGACTCGAAGAAGGCAGTTCTTTCAGGGTCAGTCTTTGCCGTCGTATGAACACAGTCATAGAAAAATTAGTCATGTTAGTCATTAGTCACAGTCGTAGAAAAATTAGTCCAAAATTAGTCAAAATTAGTCAGAGCAAAGAAACTGGTGTGGTTTTCTTCTAAACGTTATGGAAATCATAGCACAGCAAGACATAACCACGTCTCTTTGACAATCTGTCGTATTCTTTAATAAGCTAGGAACTTGTCTGTTACAAATTGGAGGAAATAGGAAACAGTATGTGGTGTCTCTCAAATATCGGTTGAGTTTCTCCAGCTGAGCCAGTTTGTGTCTCCTCGCTCGTGGTACCGTCCTGCACACCGGCCTTCAGGGAGCAGCATACTTGTCACGAATGATGACCCGATTTTCTAACCAGATTTAACAGCAATCATTCTCTTGTAGTTTTTTTGTCCTTTTTTTCACAAAGCTCGTGGTCTTTCCGTTATACACAATGTCCTGGACCTCCGCTACAGATCTAACCGGAATCTGTGTTTCTGCCTCTGGCAACAAGAGACCCTTCGCCAATTATATGAACTGCCACGACAGCCAACGACGTGTGCTGTTGATATTTAATAAAGGCCCTAAGCAGCCAGAAGGGACGCAGCAGGACCATGGCCACGATAACAACCAGACAAGAGAGCGAGAGAGGGAGAACCGGGCAAAAATTCCATTTTCCCCCGTGGAAAAGAAGCTCAGGATTCCCATACATCGTGGCGGGGAGCCAATTTGCTCAGGGCGGTCGAGTGGGGGCCTTATATTAGTTTTTAAAATTTTGACCCAGTTGGGTATCGATCGGTGTAAGCTCGAGGCTGATTTGTTATCGTTCATTCCTTACATTGTATTGTGGAGATGTTGCTCTCCGGCCCAGTGGTCTCTGACAGAGCTCCCGGGAGGTGAGAATGTCTCCGGCACCAAGAACAGACCCCGCACCATAGAGGTCTGGGAAATGGGGAAATTGGGATAGCCCAAATGCAGACTGTCCCCCAAAACAGTCATTTGTCATTAATCAGCTACTTGTGGCTTTAGGGTATAGAGATTGCGGATTTATGAATCATCGTGTCCACATACCGCTACTATACTATACTATACGGTCATCAGTAATAAAATATTGTTGTTATGCTACATATGCCACTTAAAGCTACTACTACTACTACGACTACTACTACTACCGCCACCACCACCACCACCACCACCATTGCTGCCATTGCAGCACGAACAGCGACGACTCAACGCAAGATGAATAGGAACGTTATGTCATTGAGCAGTATTACATTGTGGGAGAGCTCGCTCAGCCTGGTCCAAAAGTGGAATCTTGTACAGAGTGGACAGTTACTGTAAATCTTCGAGAAGACCACATGCGCTGGACGGTGGGTTCAGGTATGGCTTCACACAACTGTTTTGTGGCGATGTCACATAAAGTAGTGATTCCCTACGACTAAAGTATACTTTTTCGGGGGGGGGGGGGGGTTAGTGACATCACACGTCACGAGGGACTAGAGATCTGCGAGCAGCCAGTATCACGGGTTTTGAATCCTCGCTGTGCCAGGCGCACTCTTTCTGCGTGTCTGAGGTGAGCATCGCAGCGGTCCGTGTTGAGAACACCGAGAAATAACTAAAGTTTAATTTTAAGCTATATGTCCAGTAACTCCAGTTGACAGTCACAACAGGATTAAGATCACCCCCAAATTAAGACCACTTTGCAGTCAACGTCACAGCAGAATTAAGACCACCGCAGAATTAAAACAACAGTTACGTTGGCCTAAACCATGGGTGGTCTTAATTCCGGGTGCCCACCGTATAGTGCTAGTCGATGACACGCTATATACACCTGCCACCTAGATCTGAGGCTGGTCTCAAGTAAGAACAAGAGGTCCATGGACCTTGGGGCTCTGCTTGACACCTGCAACTGGTGTGACAAATGGCAATTTTCTGCAGACTTATTTCATAGTAATTAACATGGCCTAGCTAACAAGATATATAAAGGCTTCGAAATCTGACTGACCTTGAATTTGACCTTTCAAGGTCACTCAAGGTCATATGTGATGATGTCATTGGACTCTCCATATATGAAATAACAACAGCCAATGTTGGAGACACATTTTGGTGCCGTCATTCACCGCAAACCTATTTCACCGACGCTTCTGTTGTCATCATCTCTAGGGAGAATTCCCCGTAAAGGCATCGAGGCCAAGGTCCCGACCCTGGTGGCGCGAGCCCAATCAGGGACCTAGGGCCGTGTAGTTGCTGTTGTCATTAACCTCAACATCCCTTTCATCCGCATAGATTACTTTATGCGAGCCGTCCTAACAGACCTGTCGCAGTCGCGAGGTCGCGCGGTGGAAGAACCCGAGAGGAATCAACCCATCGGAGACCTTTCCCCGGCCCATTGCGGCCTCATTACGGCAGTCACATGTGGCTAACGCTAATACGACTAGGCCACGGGGTTGATGTCCACATAGCCACCTGCCTGTCGGCCAGAAGGTCAGAAATGTCCCCAAGTCGACTCTAGGACCCCCCTCCCGGTCCTCCGCAGCCTGACTGTCCACCTGTCATAACCGACGGACCCATCAGCATGGCGCTCACGCAATTTTCTCATAAATTTCCATTAGGCAGAGATTAAATCCACAAAAAATGTATGGTATCCCCGCCACTGTCTCGAGATGTTTGAACACTGGAAGGTCAGAAGAATGGTGACGGCCTTTATATGACCCCGAGGTGTCTATTCGGGTGACGCGTGCAATAACCCAAAGTTCCAAGCCCAGACTGTTCAACCCGATCACGTTCTTTATTAGTCGTAACCATAGGAAAGGGTTGTTTCGAAATTAAGGACAAGCCACAAACAGCAATTTCATGTACATTTTAGTACTTTCAGATCCCAGAAATCCATGTTTACATTTGTTTACCTCACTCATTCTCTCCCTCACACACGTCCACAGACAGGATCTGAATATAGATGACGTTAGCTTTTGATTTCTTTCCTCCTGCCAAATGATTCGGAAGAAACGACAAGCTGTTTCAGATGGCTCCCCATAGTTTTTATTTAATATCAGAATGGCAGAAAAGTTACAACATTTCTACCTCGCTGTTTTTGGCCCAGACATAAACACATGTACCACGCCCATATTTACTGGTGTACGTGTACCGGTATGTAGATGCTATATTAGCATTAAAAGCGCCATCTAGAGAATGGCTGCATACATGGTTTTAACCCTCACAAATGACGAAAACTATGTGTGGTTTACACATAAGCAGCCAGGCAAAGAAGAATTTAGGTTCAATATTTAAAATATTATAGATCATTCTTTATATAAACCTATAGGAGTAACGACGGTTGTTTTTTTTAAATACATGTACATGTACATATATGGTGATACGATGTCATCCGTTTCACACAATTCTCTCATGACGTAATGTTTTGAAGTAACCTCTGTTTGGGATGCATTAGTCTCAGTAACGTTACTGAAGTGCTAACCCTCAAGAAGCTGAGCAAAGCATTTTGACCGGCATTTATGTATTTACTAGGACATGCTTTCTTTGTATCCCGCTTTGTTTGGATACTTGATGGCAAGGCGTATCGCCGACTTCCCTCTGTCTTATCTCTTCATACCCGTAGCCCGGCAGCTATATCAGTTGTCACATCATCCAGTGGGAAAATGATCACCTTGTCATATTTTCAAAACCACACCCCCAGGTCCCGGCTAGCTGCCTGTCAAAGGCCGCTTTTCTCTGGATGTGTCCCGGGAGGTCAATCCGGAGTCCCGAGAGGAAGCCCGGGGCCGTGGCCAGAGGTCCCCTAGGAAGCGAGGCAGGTGGCCAGCATTTCCGTGGTCTCCCTGCGAGCCCCAAACAGCCGTGTTTGTGCAGTTGGGGAACAGGGACACACTGCTACAGGCCCCGGGGCCACGGAGCCGCTATCTGCTGCTTGTAAACACAATAGCCTCCCCCAGGGGATGCTACAACTGACCAGAGGAGCCGCATCCCCGGACTATAGCCTTTGGCAGAGAAAGGATCCTGTAGCCGTTTGCATATTGTACAGTAAAGATTCCCGTTTGTTTTCTGCTCTGTTGATCGAGACAGAAGATCCAGACCAATTACTTGCCACAGACACATCACATGTTTCTCGCCTTCAGACTGGTAAACACACCGTAAAGCAGCAGTTAACCGCCTCAGGGCCGACTGACTGCTCACTGCAGGATGCTTCCGACAGGTGGTAGGTAGGTAGGAAGATTCCCCAGAGGAAACAATACGGGAATGCCACTTTGCTAACCATTGCCTGCCGTGTGCAGCTCGAGCATGCAGACGATCAAGGCATTTCATCTTGGCGGCAAGCCTTCCAATAACATGACGTGTTGTGTTTGTTGTGTCTCAACAATGTTAATGTACATGCTGATCGTGACTGTCCTCGTCCCACCACCATGATGACCTTCTTCAGAGTGGTCGATGCCAATGTAGACTGGTGTGGTATTATAACAGGTTTCTGTCTTTTCTGTGTTGGAATGGCGATGTGTAGGCACAGGTATATATTGTTGTAACATAGTTTTAAATATATCTGCTTTTCAATACTGTGGGGGTATCAAGGTTCCTTATGTTTGGCAGGTTTAACCATACTGTATTTACACCGTGCGACCTTGCCAAGCGACTTACCCCTGGCGTGCAGCTGGTATGTTGCAGACTCACTCCTTCTTCATCTTTCCTTCGCTCTCATTTGTTTTCCACACAAAGTCATATTCCCAGAACAATAGATAATGACAGACCGTCACAGCAGTCCAGGAAGAAAAATGGCTATGACTCGCCCCGTTGTGTGGGAAGTTGGGAACGTTGTACACTAAACCTCACGTAGACAATGGGGTATCCATCAGACCGTTACATCATTCCAACACACAGAAAGCATACTGGAAACGCAAATCTACTTTCGGTGGTGATGGCCGAGTAAAAACGTGGCAAATACGTTACAATATTAATTGAAAATAAATTATCTACACGTCTAAAAGTTCAAACACAGATGCGCCATACACTACTCTTTATTTCAAGTCTAAACTTACTATAATTACATGTACAACCTTCTGGGGGTCGATCTCTACACGTTTCATGCAAATATATTAGAGGTGTTACTTCATCAATATCAAACAGCGATTCAGTCTGCCTAATGATGCTATTACGTAGAGAAAAACCCCTTCCTCTGGTTTTCCCTACGACACTAGCTACAATGATCGTCTGGGTTCGTGTGTTTCTACGGGGATGGACGTATACTTGGGCTGGATTAAGGCAGAGAATTGGGACATTTGAATTCAGACGAGGTCTGCCCGATGTCACATTGGCACCCTCTATCAGCAGAGCGGCCCATTACTGGAGAAGATCCCCGTGATATCAAACACAACGAGGACAATGCTACACAACTAACATCCCATTATACCCGTACTGTGGGTGGGCTTCGGTGCTAACAGTGACCCTCAAATAACATTGGACACTACAAGGTCAAAGGTACGCTCGTATAATGTGATACTCTGGCACCAATCCAAAAATGTCACTCTACGGCCAGCCGCTTTCGAGTTACAGGCCACTTTGAGACAAGTGAACCTAATGACCTCCAACTTACTTTGAACGTCAAAGATATCACATATGTACATGTGTTACTACTATAATATCCATAAGTCCCAAGTTTTGATCTACGATACGCCGTGATCGAGTTCCAGGTCATTTTGAGGAAAGTTCATTTCAGTCTCTTTCACTGTAGGATCAAAATGTCTTCGAGTTATAGGCTATTTTGAAACGGGTCCACTGAAAGACCCCAAATGGCATTGAATACCACAAGGTCAAAAACATGTATATGTGTGTTACTAACTAGTGTCACAGAGTGCAAAATATCAGTCTGTTTCAACCTATAGCAAACCGTCTTCAAGTTAAAGGATATTCGGAAAGCAAGCACACTTATCTGCGGGTCGGTGCCCGCGCAGACATGCAGTACACAGTTGAATGGTTTACTCGGTGTACACAGCAATAATACAAACATTTCATTTTCGAGAGAGAGACGAGAGAAAGTGAGCGAGCGAGCGAACGAGAGAGAGAGAGAGAGAGAGAGAGAGAGAGAGAGAGAGAGAGAGAGAGAGAGAGAGAGAGAGAGAGAGAGATTTTTGTCCCCCGTTACTCTGAGGAACCCAACCCGAATGCCTAAGTGAGGTCATCGAATTAGGGCAATTCCCTTGGTATTAGCTGAGGTCACACGGCCTTGAACCATTACTGCCAGGCTTAAAACGTGTCAACCACGACTCACAGCAATTCTTCCCCCCTCCAAAACAATGACTGGGGGTTAATGCCACCAACACGAAAACTTCTCCCCATGATAATCGATCCCCCTCTCTCGATTTTAAGCATTCCCTTAAGAAGCGTAACCTCTAGCCTCTGAGTCGGCGACACAACCACCGCTTTAAAAGCATATGAAGAGGATGTTGTTCTTCAAAACGGACAAGTGCTTCTCGTTTTTGTCTGGAAGAAGCGAAGTGAAATCCCCAAACGAATACGTACAAGGTTACGGCTTCTTCCACCATTCGATATGCCAGTCGCCTCTCCGTGAGTCCAAGATGGGAGAGGAGAATAAAAGCCGTATCTTAAGTGGATATCAATGTGAGCAGGCTTTTAAACGAAACCTAGATGCGTACGAGGGCGGAAGCGCTTTGAGGGGATAGATTCCGTTTTTAGCATCGAGAATAAACGTGGCTGTTTTCTTGTTAAGAACCACAACACAAGATTTCCTGCGGGTCGCATATGAAAATTAAACAATTTATTCTCGAAGCTTTTCGCTCACACCAATTGCCCGTTTATGCCAGCGGCACCAGGACGTGGTGGCCAGATAAACAACCGTTTGACGGGAAGAAAACGAATCAAAACAACGGGCTCAGATGCAGAAACTCATAGAGGAAAAGGTGCAAAAAAATGTACACCGCCGAGCACATGGGTACCCCCGCCCCTTGTACCTTCGTTGCATTTCTGCGACACTGCCACACACCAAAAGCGGTTTCCAGGGAATAATCCCTCACTTTGAGCACCGACGGTGTTTGGACAGAGCACCGCTAAAAGATACCCTTTGTAAATTGGCCGCGTGAAATTTCTTGGCTGTGCAGCATTCCACCCGTCCGCAGATTGCATTGGAGAGCCTGACGCAGCAATTTGCATGTCATTACTCCAGGGCCGGGCGTTAAACATGTATGGCTAATACCAGGTGATCAGAACGCCTTACTGAACGCCTAAGATAGGCAGAGGGAGAAATGAAGGCAACAAAAATTGGCCAAAAATTGAGAGAGACCGGAAATGGAGCGGTGGAAGGATAACAACGTCCGTGCACAGAACGCAAATGGGGCACAATACAACACATATTCCACACTGATGGGAGTCCACTCCATCGGCATAGCAGTAGTGGTGGTGGTGGTGGTGGTTGCACTGTAGTAGTAGTAGTAGTAGTAGTAGTAGTAGTAGTAGTAGTAGTAGTAGTAGTAGTAGTAGTAGCAGTAGTAGCAATAGTAGTAGTAGTAGTAGTAAGTGGTAGTAGTAGTAGTAGTAGTAGTAGTAGTAGTAGTAGTAGTAGTAGTAGTAGTAGTAGAGTAGTAGTAGCAGCAGCAGCAGCATCAGTAG
>JAAUYG010106910.1_pt1 | contig 15848 bp, 5 predicted proteins | sample 7278091 | NCBI WGS metagenome assembly JAAUYG01 (sample SAMN14350201, study PRJNA611818) | marine sediment metagenome | isolation source: surface marine sediment (0.6m) | place: French Polynesia: Moorea | collected 2018-08 | reverse complement strand
CCCCCCCCCCCCCCCCCCCCTCCGGGTTACAATCACGTTAATTAAGATTCGCAACTAATAATAAAAGGGTTGGAAATAACACACTTCAATGAATTCGCAAATCATAAAGCTGATTGATTTTTTGTTCACGTTGGGCATGTGTTTCCTCGGATTAAATATACTTTGTATACTTGTAACTAAATATAGGCCTACTTTGCTTTGTTGCTGTTGCTATTTGTTGCTGTTGCTGTTGTTGTTGTTGTTGTTGTTCTTCTTCTTCTTCTATCATTATTATTAAATAATGCAATAAAAAGAAACTAGTTGAAGTTACTTTTGTTTTAATGAAATATGGTAACATGCTAAATATGTTTTCTGAAGACTACCGTTTCGTGTGCATATATCTTTAGATATTACATGGACATTTAGTTTACTCGGGAACCGTATATGTTTAAATAGCTCATGTCAGCTAATCGCAAAATTGATGTTTCTCAGTAACTGAAGCTTGCATGGTTATTCTGAAAATGATCGCTTATAAATGTTCAATAAAGTAAGTTACACCATAATGATACTTTAAAAATTATTTAATACCCGATACTTTTGCGACACTGATTTTAAGTTATGTATGAGTGGCCGGCAAATGCCACTAGCTTGCCAGCAGCACACAGGTATCCAGTTTAAATGCCCAATTCGGTAGTTATAATAGAACCTGTGTCCAGGAAACAGTTTAATAGTGAGTTTATATTGCCGTTATATAAGGCAAAAACAGAACCTGTATTCCATACACGGTATTTCATTGTTATGCCGTAGTAGGCCCCCGGGAGTAGGCCGGCCTATATGACCAAAATATTACTTCTTTTAGCGATCAAAAAAAAAATATTCTGTGTTAAAGAAAAACTTAGCCGAAATGGTGACTGTATCTAAAACGGTAAATAGATTTTCCATGCTGTATATTTTCTTTTGTTTACCCTTGTCGGACCACAAGACAGGACGCACAAAATCATGCCCCAGAAGTCGTGACTTTCCGTTCTTATTTCTGTGCGGGCCCGTTCGTCCTACCGTAGGGGGACCTGTCACGAGTCCTTCATGACTGAACTATTTTCCCGCGATGATGAAGACTGGGAAGTCTCGCGAGAACAGGGTTCGTGGGCGTTAATATGGAAGATTTGATCAGTGTTGTTGTGAAAATGATGTGTCAGAATATCTTTTAGAATTTACGGTTGAAATGTTTCTCAAAGACATATGAGACTCCACGTTTGACAATGTCGTTGGCTGAATTATACACCAAGGTGAGAACTTTAATGAAATCTAACGGCATCAGTCAGTTTTTCGCTGATTGCCCCTGACCTGGTCAGCCGCAGCTGAGCTGTCAAGTGTCATTCTCAATCTCAGCTGTCAATCTTGAGCGTTCAAATTAATACCTGTGCCTTGCGTCTGTGTGTTTAGAGGGTCTGGTTTATGGTAAAATGGGCACTCCCACTTTTACGCGGTTGTTGCATGTAGATTACACCATTAACTACTGGTAGAAGGAGGCGAAACTCGAAATTCTACATCATACATGCAATATAATTATATACATCAACAGGATTCCTCACTCATTGACTCAGTGAATTTAAGTACTTAGGTTAGTGCTTAGATTGTCATTGATGATCACTATAACCTAAAGCTGTCATATTTTGGGATTGTACAAATAAGAAATGTGGAGGTACTACTAGTAAATAATTGTGTCTTTTGAAGTTATAAATGCATTCAAAGCGTTTTGTTCTGTAAGTAGTAAACGCTACAAGGGGTATACATCCGTCTATATAAAATATTGCCTGGCTCGAGTTTTATTTTTTAACAGAGAACTACGAATCGCAGATCATTATTTAAGACTCCTATCTCAATCGTATGTCAATATTTAACAGGCATGGCGAGTCGCGGACCCGGGGTCGCAGATCACTCTTTAACAGAAATGGTCTAGTCACAGATCACTCTTTTAGCAGAAATAGTCTAGTCGGAGATCAATCTTTAACAGCCATGGCCCACAGATCGCAGTTTAACAGCAACTGGAAGCCGCGGATCGTTATTTTAGCAAGGGACTGGCTCATCAGATCGTAGTTTTATAGTTGGGCTGGCTCACGAATTGGCAGTTAACAGCGGCACCACATCGCTAATCGCTCTTTAGCAAGGAGTGCAGATCATGAATCACAAGATAAGAATTTTGTCGGTTCACTAGATTGATTCGCCAAAACATCCGGTTCGCAAGATTCGGTCGATTTGATTTTTACCCATGTATGCCCCAATTGCCCCTACTACATGGCAGAAAGATCTCCCTATAAAATTCTTGGCCATAGCTTAGAGTGATCGCGCAATAAATCCGTTAACTACACGATGATTGTTTTGTGTATCGCAAATGATTCCACCCCATATTTTTAGCCAGTGGCAGAAGTGCAGACCAGCTATGCTAACGTAAGCCTAATTTGGGATTTTTCAGCTGCATTACCACTGTCCTAGGGTGTCGAAAAGAAAAATGTTCGTAGCAATGCTGTGTCAAAATGGTCTTTTATTGTATAATATATGGCTTAACATCACCTGACATGTGTTTAAAATGAATAGCACTACAGGTATATAATAATAGTGATATTGTGCGTGTTCAACTATCATGCCAGATTGGCACGCAGTGTTGAGTCAATACAAAAATAAATCATTATACTCATTCAATAACCCTTAAGTAGTAGTTACACAGCTCTATACTGCCACTTACCTGATCCGTGTATTTCTACCTGAGACTTTTAAGGTTGAGAAGGTACTAGTAGTTAATCATGTCATTCATATGTGAATGATTACAACGGTGAAAAGTTAATACTGTTTGTCACTATTACATATCTATTGTTTCAGGATCAGACTTAGAAATAATATAGTTTCAGAAATAATATAGCAGCTAAAAAGTCATGCTGTCTGAATTAATTATTTCCAATTAACATGATTAAAGCTTTAAAACGAAACATATGTAGGGCTCCACATGCGTAAAAAACGAAGTGCGACACAGCCACTTTAAACGTTGTAGAAATCCGACATGGTGTTTTATAAAAACTGTAGAAAGTGACATCAGGGTCTTATAAAAAGTGACATATGGACATAGGGAAAAAATAAAAAGTGACGTGTGACATAGCATAAATTATTTGGACCCATGTGAAGCCCTACATATGGTTTTCATGGAAATTTGAGCAGTTATATCACTTGTGCAGAAAACAGGGCCCAGAACAGATAATTTTGTCCAGCTAGATCGACTAGATCTTCCTGTATGGAGTAAATCTTAATTCAGATTTATTTGCAATATACATGTATAGGTGGAAGTACTAGTATATAATTATGAATCACTGTAAAGTTGGCGAAACATATATCTTATACCGGGGGTATTAGTGAAGACCATAGGTACTTTACAGAGAGACCAAAGTTTAACAGCTTATTTAAGACCAAGGGAGGAACTGGTGTAAATGTATATGTATGCATCCATTTGTGCTATACAGTGAAACATATATATTAAACTTACCCTAGGGACCAACAAAATGTTGTCTTAATACACAAGTGGTCTTTATATATGCAGTTTCAATAACATGGAAAGTATACCTCTGGGGACCTGCAAAAATGTGGTCTTTTTACTAGTAAGGTGGTCTTTAGGGCAGGTTTGACTGTACTTTGTGTCACCATGGGAGGCATTATGGCAGACTGTCAACTGTCACACATTCTGTGACAATGATTTAAATAAATAATGTTGAGTACATGTACTGGTTATTTCTCTTTAATCATGTTTCACTGATGCCACTGGACAGTATTGTCCTTTATGGGCTCGCATCCAGAGGTTATACATGCATGAAGACCACAGTACTGACTGGTCATGGGACCTGACTCACATGTCAGAGGCTGCTCTTGATTCTGTTCAGTACTTGATCCTTTGACTGCCATCATTACTAAGTAAAATTACTAGTAAGCACCTTCTGTTCAGCCATGCAGACTGTAGCTTTGAGTTGCGAACTCCATTTGTGTAATCATGGTAATCTTCCTACTAAGGTTTTGGTATGCCATACTGAACGTGGCAGTCACATCTACGCATCTGTGGGTACCGTATATGGGTTTTAATAGGATGTACCAGTAAGTCTTAATTAACACGGAGGCAGTTGAAATTATTAATGGAAATGATACCCAGACCACTGTATATGAAGGTGTCTGACCATTTAACAGTATTATGCTGCTTCAGCATTGCAATGTCAAGAACCGTAGAACCTAGTTCTTTGGCTAAAAGCTCAACAGGGTATGGCTTTATTTGCTAAAGGTGACGTCAGCAAGACTAGACATACTTTTAAATTGAAATGTTTCAAGTTTTCTGCATTCTTTGTCCATGCAGGCTGTGTGTGCCTTATGTGAAGGCGCATATCGTTGATTAATCATAAGTTTGACATGTTGTGATTTAAGCATGGTTAAAAGCTTATTTATGCCAGTAAGCATTCCTTGGCAGTGGCCACCATTCGCAGCTACAAATAAAACGTTGAAAAAAGAGTACTGCAGTGTAGTGGTCTGTACAATGGGTCATCAGCCGGAGACCGATCCTTAGCCTCCTTTTACATATACAATTGTACTGGTAGTTATTGATCCTAGACTTGTAAGTTACACCTGCACACAGGAGTATTAGCCGATTTTGTAAAGATTCCTTTTTAAAATAGCATTTCTTGGTTATTACTGGTACCATCCTCAACAAACTTGTAAGTCATTGTAATATCAGATCTTCACGTTTAGTTTTGGACCTAAGTTATACCGGTGTGTCAGCCTCGTATCATGGTGTCGTGCTGGGCAAAATAAATATTGTTAGGTTTGTTGCTTTTTTGCATCAATTTATGTAGCAATTTATCAGTGTCTTCATACCTTCCCAACAATAGCAATATACACAAGCAATTGCCACTGCTACTGCCAGTCATGGATCAATACCATGGTCCATGTATGATTGGGACCATGAAATGTGTCAATAACATGAAAAAGCCACTTCTGGAAATGGTGGTTGTGTCTGGAGTTTGAGGAGGCAGAGCAACTGTTGACTCTCTGCTCAATGGGGTATTCAGATTCTTCTGTAGAGATTCTGCTATTTGGTTCGCACTTTATACATGGGCTAAATAATGTCCGAGGTTATGTTTGCAATGCAGATAATAGAGGAACCATTGCATGCCCTGTCTGCCATCATACATGTATCTATTGCCATCAGGATCTTGCAGTCTTGCAACCTTATCTACTTACTAGTAATGGCTTACTAGAAATGCAATAATAAATAATGTATCGATTTCAGCAAATATTTTGGAATGTTAGAATTTATTTTTAAATTGCTAAACGATGCTCCGTAAAACCGCCAATTTCAGACTGCTTCTGCACCCAACACCTGACAGCCACCTATGGCCATGGTGATGCTGTTTCGAAACTTACAAACTAAGAGTCACTGCATAGCACAATATAGGCATTAACCATGTTAACTAGTACAGTGAAACCTGTCTTGAGAGACCACTGCCATGAGAGGCTACCTTTCTTGACAGACCACACATTTTTGGGAGAAGAACCTACATTTCTATATAACTGAACTTGTCATCAGAGACAACCTGCCTTGACAAACCACATTTTTGTGGCCAATGGGGTGGTCTTTCAAGAGAGGTTCTACTGTATTGGCAACACTGGGCTCATATAACACTAAAAATGAATAATATAAATATCAGGCAGAAATATTTATTTTTGAAGTCAAATTTTGTCCTTTCTTTTTGGGGTCCTGTTTTTCCCTAGCAAGATTTGGGGAATATGACAAATGGTTTCCATGGTTACGTGTTTTCAGGAGGCGAGGGTATGGATGCCAGATCCTGACATAGTATGGCGGGCGGCACAGCTTACGGAGGATTACAAGGGACAGAAGAGCCTCGCCATAGAATATGAAGATGGAGAGGTAGGAAGAAGGTTTAGCGTACAGTGAACCCTGGTTGCACTTTAAGACCTGGGGTCAGTTTCTGGACAAAATTGCAAAGTCTTAGAAACGGACTTATGTTCACTAATCGCCTTGGCAACCATTGTCTTTTCCATGCATAATTAAGACCACTATTGGACTTAAAGATTTTTTTTTTGAGACCCGACATGTCTGTGTTGTTTTTTTGCAAAAAAAATTCCTAAACATATTATACATGTAGTGATCTTAAGTGTGGAAAACTGGTTGTCAGGGTGATTCGTGAACTTAGGTCCATATCTGGGTTTAATACTCTTGAAGAAACTAGACCCACCATGCACCCAGATACTGTCAACATGGTCCAGCGGTCTTATAAATAAAGTGAAGCCTTAAAATTACTTTTAAACATGTTAAAGGGAAATACTAAATTATAAGAAATCTCCGGCCTCAGATATGATGTATATATGAAAGACTCATTCCCGTCAAAAGACAGGTGACCATGGTGACCTATGGTCATTGATGGTACCGGGGTACTTATTTTTGGATGTGAATGTTTGCTCATCTCCTATGGTATTCAGGATTTTGATGCTTCTGCTGATTGCACAAACATATAGTAAAGTCCTAGGAATTTCATGTTTTTGCCTTAAAATGTGACAATGCTGGTCTCCTTGAAATTTATTCATTTGAGTATTAAGCATTAAATTTAGAATACTAAGGTGTGACTGTTGCTTCCTTCCTGGCTACTCTCAGGGATGTAGACAGGTAAGTTTACCCCATAAGCGTTGTCTGTGTCTCGTGTCATCTAGTTTTGATTCTTATTGACCATGTTTGCACATCGTTAAACTTAAATATAGGTAACAGTTGTTGTTTTGACATTATTTATGATAGGTTGACATTATTTTGTTTGGCATTATTTTTGCTTTACATCAATTTTGCATTGATTTTCGCAAAAATAAAGCATCGTATCAGTATATTCTATACACCATGTACACCGCACATGTATGTTTCTTTTGAAAATGCCTGTGAAGGTAAAGCCCACTTGAAAGGTCTTTTCATTAATTGTCAATAAGTTCTTGAATTTGACTTAGTTAAAAAGTACATGTGTGTGTTTAATAACTATAGATATCGAAATCATAATTCTATGGTCTGTGGTTGCACTAGAAATTTGTAGAGTACATTAATTTATTGGCTGTTGCAAACGCGTTGCCTATAAACTCCTTGGCACGGATAGGCCATTGCAGGACATTGACAAACCAAATATGTGTAAATAGATACCCTGGTTCAGTAAGGGGCTTATAAATTGGAATCCCAAGGACATGATGTTACTAATACTATAACCAGTAGGATACCCGGACTTTGTCACACATGCTATATATGTATATGGACTGGTAGTATAATAAGTGGATGCACAGATGTGGTCAGTCTGTGTAGAATGTAGGCCCAGTTTGAACAAAATTGACCTACTTATAATAAGTTTGCCAGCATATTGATATGTACAAGGCTGCAGTAAGCTTTTTTTACACACCTGAGGCCACTAGAGAAAGAGCCGTCAAAAAACATTACAGTAGTCTGTGCGATTTAAGACCCTTCCATTTAAGAATGCCCTCTATTTTAAGGCCACTTTATCAGTGACTGCACTGTTATATTTTTAGTATCAATATCCCTCCATTTTAAGACCACCTCCAATTTAAGACAATTTTTTTTTCTGGCAGAAGGGGTGGTCTTAAATGTAGGAACCACTGTATTAAAATGCAGGAGAACCAAAAAAGCACATTTGGTACTGGGTTAACCATGTTAACACACAACACCACCTGCAGGTTTCATGTTGGCTCACGGCTAAACAACCTATTTTTTCAAACTATCCCATGATATGGTATGCACTTGGTGTCTTTTTATTTGTGATGGTAAACTTGAAATACATCCCAGAATCTTCCCAGGTAGAAGAAGACTTTTGCATTTCTGTAACATGCTGGAAGTTAGCAACTGGAGTCCATTGTTATCTCAGGTGGAGGGGTATTTGTTGCCAGTCATAATATCGGGATTGTCACCTCTATAATCACGGTGATTGTGGGAATGAAACCGGTTCTTAGAGGTACCTGGTACACATGCCGGTGTTACCTTCTGATATTTCACAGTCAATGGCATGCAACATACACTACTGACTCTTCACTGTCCTTTTTGTCACACAAGGAAGCACTTACAGCTGCAAGGTATGCACTTGGTGTCTTTTCATTCGGGATGGTTACATGTGAAAATGCAGATTGCTGAGTCAGTATTACCAGTAATAGTTCTCAAAAATAAATGTGTTCCTAATGCTGAATTTTTGGCGGTTAATTAAAAATCAGACTCTGTACTGTTACTATGATTAACTAAATATTTAGTGTAATAGACTAGACTTTCAAGAATGTCCAAAATATGGAAGTTTTGTGTCCATCTTGATCAAAATAAGGGCTGTACCATGCATAATAATTTGGACATATTATTTCCGGTAGCAGTTTTGTCTACCTGAAAGTGAAACTCGAAATTTTAAACTGCTATCACCCAAAATTTATTTGTAGTGCAGTAGTCCCCCTCTAATAAGGCATTAGAGAAGTGGCCCTTGGCGAGAGGGAAAAGTAAATGCATTCATAGTAGCAGCGCCAAAAAATGTGTGGCCACATTAGAGAGGGTGGCCTCTGTTGAGAGTGGCCACTAAGAGAGAGACCACTGTATATTTTACAAATAATATGTTCTATCTTGTTCCAGACAGGGAAAATCCCAGTCAAGGATCCAGATTCCCTGCCTCCTCTCAGAAATCCAGAGATCTTGGTCGGAGAGAACGATCTCACCTCACTCAGCTATCTGCACGAGCCAGCAGGTAGGATTGGCCGATGTTATATAATATTGAGTCATTATGTAAATTGAGTCATTGAGTCTTGGTTTACTCATGTTACTGGCATTCCATCAGTTTCTATGTACTTAGATGTTCTAGTTTAATACTGTAATAAATCATTTTGGAGACAAAAGCGATGTTCATGATGAACATCGCTTTTGTCTCCAAAATGATTTATTACAGTATTAACATGGGGAGGATGGGGATTAATCTTCGCACCTAGATATGTCCAGGCAGATCATGACCGTTCTGCAATGTGTTTGTTGGGGATTTATTTTTTGCGAACCAAACATGGTCGCGAAATAAATTTCCCGCAGGCATTAATAAATTTCCAGTAGTCTGCAGTCCTGCACACTGTCACTTTCTGTAATATATCTGCCATGTGTCTGATGCCACATTTCACTTTCAGTCCTATTTCCTCTGTTCTGGGACTGTGAGATATTGATTTTTAGGCGGTCAGGGTGACTGCCTGCCATTCCCCTTCAAGGCATGTATCTCCCTATACTGAATAATAGACTGGGGTTTTAATACCTGGTAGACTGGGACGAGTTGGCCTGGGACGTCCCATGGCTAAACAATAGACGGATCCCATAGCCAGGGTGGGAGGGCCTACTACTCGCTGGGTTACTATTCCTCAGTGAGATAGCAGATAATGAAAAAGTCACTCTTATTATAAACCAGTCATGCTTCAGGGCAATTTGTCAGTTGATATAATGCATATTAACCTTGCGGATGTTGGATATCGCTGCTTATTGCAACACTAACCGCTTCTGAAAATTAAGGTATCTGTTCAAGGCTGTGCAAAACCTTATAATGTTTATCAGTACCTAGATACTTTTTCACAATCAGTAGTCCCGCTCAAATAAGGACACCCCTTCTGCCAAAAAAAGTGTCCTTATTAGAGAGCTGTCCTTTTGTGAGAGGGAGCATCACATGCATTCACAGTACTTGCTGCCAAAAAATTGTGTCCTTTATAGAGGGGTGTCCTTTCTAGAGAGTGTCCTTTAAGAGATGGACCACTGTACGAGATCTTGTGCATTAAATTATCTTATTCGATGATAGTTTAGCATTACGGTTTAGCCATTAACTGTTACAGTGTTCATCCTTGTAGAGGTACAATACCAAATAGACACGCAAACCCCACCAGCAACAAACATACCACATCTGTCAACATGTCAAAGGGCAATTCACACCAAATACCTTATGAAAACTCAAAAGATTGTCAAGAAACAGTAAAATTCCAGCGCTTTGCGACAGGCTTTATTATTGAAATTTTTAGATGTGCACCCAAGCCCTTGCACTTGCACATTGTATTTCTATTAGGATAAACATGGTAAGTTAAGGCCCCTCTCAGTTAGCGAAAATAAATCTCATGTGCTGCCCAAAACTGCTAAAGAGAATTTATTAAATATATTTGGGGGTAATTGCCCAAGATTCAAGAAGTTGTAAACTTGGGGTAGTTCTCAAATAAAGAGAAAAAGTCTTAATTTCAAAGGACAGTGGTAATAGTTAACAGTTTGGCTAAGATGGAAGGCTAACATAGCCTGTATTTGGCTATTAAAGAAAACACAATTTCTTTTAATTAATTCCAAACTTTATTAATATGGACGCCTCTTGGAACAGGTTGGACACACATGTATGTATCTGAAGGAACCACAGATTGCACATACATTTATCATGTCTATTGTGGAGAAGTGGTAGAGGGGGAAAGGGGGTGCATTGTGGTGCTGTGTGGAATAATTTACAGCTGCGTTATGTATCAGACTGCAGGTGCACAATGCAACTCTATATGGAAACAATCATTCAGAATCAGAATACCTGTAGACCTTTGCCATCCCCATCCATGTCTGTCACTGACATTGAAACTCTTGTTCTTCACTGTTGTCAAAGTACATGTACATCAATAATATGTATTGTAAATGACACTTGATAAATATTTCATACCATTTCTGATGCCAACAACAATATTAGCTATTTTTGAACATGCTGAAACAGCTGTGTGCACTAGAGCAATAATGATGTGAAAGCATGAAAGATTTAATCGGGGGTCATGGGACCACCTTTAAATTGCAAAAATAAATACCCGCAAACATAATTCATGTACATGTACCTAGATAATTAGCAAGACCTGGGCTAACCATTTGTTAATCTCCACGAACATTGTTTCATTTCAAAAACGCAAACATTAATCCCCGCGAGCATTAATGAATTTACAGTGTACCTAAGTCAGTACCAGTTGATTATCACTGGGCTTGTCAGTGGTTGGGTCAAGATAGTTCTGGCTTGTGGGTCTGATCATTGCCTTCTTACACAAGCGCTTCGCCAAGAACGGTTTGATGAATAATGTAACGGCAAAGGCAGAAAACTCCCTATCTCTGAACTTGTTTATGCATACAGAACAGAAAGCTCTGGGCCTGGTACCTGGTACATGTATTAGCAGATTAGCATGATTAGTTCAGGTAAAAAAAATCCTGACATTGTAAAATGTGTGACACACAGTTATAGACCGACGATCACCAATGTGACATCAACAATGCGCAATAGTCTCAGTGGTAGAAAGAACAGATTTAGATTTAAACGGATGTTAAATGAGTAAAACGGATAAGACAAAAAAAATACGGGAAAAGCATTGAAATTGAACCGATCAGTAGTATCAGTTTTAGGCCCTTTTCTTGTTCCCGGTCTTATATTGCTGGTGGTGTTAAAATAAAGGTCATTTAACAAGGAAAATTGCCCTTTGGGACCACATCAAGCGTCTTATAATCAAGGGTGGTCTTAAAATAGAGGGTTTTAAAATAGAGGGACTACTGTACAAGTAGTTAAACTTGGGCAAGCAGCACATGGGCTGTCTCAGCCTGGAGTCTGTGCCCCACACTAGACTAGATTTGAACTCATAACCCTATGATCTGGAGCTGAACATCTCGCCGCTTAACCAACTTGTGGCTTTACAAAAGCGCATAATATCAGTACCGGTAGTTGTAATTAGTTGCCAGTGCTGTCCTGTTAGCCGTATCCTGGTGTATGTGTGGTATATGGGACTCTGACCAGGCTCTGTGATTGAGCTGCCGGTAAATTTGATTAGTGGCCCTCCACTATATGTTATATTGTACTGGCTGGATGACTGCCAGTCGTGTGAAGTATCCTAGAGCTGTTTTAATGGCACGTATCCATCCCTACCTAACCATGCCATACTCACAAATTAACTGATATATATTAGACTACTACGAGCAGTAGTATTGGTAACACCCACACTTCAGGCTTAATACTTAACTTGATTGCGTTTGAGTGAGATGCATTTAGTTTCTGATACAGAGATACCCGTCTTGTTCAGATTTAAATTAAGAGTGCTCTACAGGCTGAGCACCACTTTTCATAGTAGCATGCTGTTATCAGTCTTATTTGACCATATGCTATTCAGCCACATAGCATGTTTTATATTGCTAGTACCTGTATGCTGGATAGGTTTTTGCAGTGCTTGGCTTTCTAACATGTAGAAAGGTCGCTGTACTGTTTTTATTCAGCTGAACCAGGCAGAGTGGTGAAATGTAAATTGGCATTAATCAAGCTGTCCATATTTAACTGGCCCAGAACTGTGGCTTATGTGCTGAAACCCTACACTGTGTCCATCTGTCAATAGTCAGGAACCTCCAGCCAGTACTATAATACAGTGGTCCCTGTATTTTAAGACCTCCCCTTCAGCAAGAAAAATATGGTCTTAAATTGGAGGTAGTCTTAAAATGGAGGGATATTTATACTGGAAATATATATAGTGGTGTCACTGATAAGTGGTCTTAAATAGAGGTAATTGTTAAATGGAGTGGTCTTAAATCGCAGGGACCACTGTAATGCTGACACCCTAAGGCCTTTGTGAATATTGTCAGTCTTCAGGTTGAAACTTAACATTCACCATTAAGCGACCCTGAAATCTTGTATTGACACTAGCTGAATGATAATCCCTGTTTCCCCGCATGGCAGAAATTTTTAGTTTTAAGTTTTTATCCCTGGTCACTGCCAGTCCTACCACAATCCTTATCCTCGAGTGCCACATATTTTAGTTTATGTTCAGTGGTCCCTCTCTTAAAAGGACACTCTCTAGAGAGGACGCCCCTCTATAAAAGATGCAAATTCTTGCCAATCAAGCACTATAAATATATGTAATGCTCTCTCTCACCGAAGAACACCTCCCTAATTATGGACAGAATTGTTTGGCAGAAAAGGTGTCCTTATTAGAGGGGGACTGCTGTACTTAGGTCAACAACGCATGCGACTGACAGCTTTCCCTTTATGGAGGTTCAGGACAATTATTGCCACTATAATATATAAAACTAATTTTGCTTCCAAACCTTCAGAAACCGACATCACTGTCAAAGAAGAAAGATACTTTGGCAAAGTGATCCCCGCAGTGCCTGAGCTGTCGGGCACTATAAAACCTCCTTTGTTTGAAATTTGTCATGATGTCCGGTATATGTTGTTACGTTACTTCAGTATAGCATGATATTTTAAGAGCTGTCATGAATGATCAGCCGAGGGCTATTGTCCTTGAAAATACTGAAGTCCACCTTGTGACTTAAGGCTCCAATTTAAGCAATGTGATTAGCTAAAAAAAAATTAACTTAAGTTAAGACTTGGACTTCAGCATTTCAAAAATTCCAGCTGTGAATTCTCAAGTTTGTTCATCCCCTGTGCGTTACACTAACGATCATCTTACATTGGTCTATGCGGAGTATTTAAGTTTTCCTTGTTTTTGGTTTTGTTGCTTCCCAGGTGATTGGTGGTGCAGGGGAGGATCGCGACCTTAGTAACCTTCACATCGTCTTTGTATTCTTCGTGTCCGTCATGTTCACCATCAGCCTCGTATCACTGCTCGGCTATCATTGTTACCTGGTCTCCAAAAACCGCAGCACATTAGGTCAGCTTGGGACAGTTTCTGGGGTGGGGTGGGGTGGAGGTGGGGGCTTTCACTTTATCTGAAATCAGATAATTTGTTACTTTGGGGTAGTAATGTTTCAACTGATGTCGTGGTGACCCTTATTGAAAAGCTTTTAAACGCCAGGTTCACAGCATCAAGTCATGTAAATGAGATAGAACCTTCTAGATGCCATCCATGAGCAGATGTCATCTAGCAGATGTTGTGACTAAGAGACATTCCATAGCTGAAGAAGGCATTCAAAAACCAAACACACCAAATGCTTCTCATTTTCATGCATTTATCTCGTGAACTTAACTTTTGAATGCTGTTGAACGGACACTTTGTGGTTCATGTCCAAACCCACAACTTTATCATTGGTGGAACATTGCGCTAGTTAAATCATTGAATTTCATCTGTTTTAGCTAATCCATCCATGTGCAGAAAAACAGGACTAAAGCTGAAATCACCTCGCCGCAGTCACCTTGCTATAAAGTTTTCTCATTCTAATTATTTGTACTTCATCTGTGACTAAGTTTCGTAAGCTGTCGTATGTGTGTAATTTTATAACGTCACAATTATTCCTATTTTGCTGTATAAGGTGTACTTGGTAGTTTTTACATATCTTAGTTGTGGAGTAGCAGAGACGGTATTTCTTTATTTGCAAGTTGTATACTTTCTGCTTTAAAAAAAACGAAAACTGAAGCTGTTGTAAAGGACAGAGTAAGAAGCTAAATGTACATCGGCATTATGCCTCCTATTAATGTACTAGTATATTTTAAGGTTCTCTTTAATATTTGTATTAAAAAAAAATCAGGTCATTCAGGATTCAAAAAGATTAATGAAATATTGTATCTCATGAATAATTCATTTAGTAAGAAATGTTTTATAATGCAATGCACTAAAATCATCGAGTTACAGATGCCCTTCACTGGAATATTAAATGATGGATGTTGCTCCCGTTTCAGAATCCTTTCGTGCACCAATTTTCCGTAGTGGCCCCGATAAGGATGGATTTAGCCTCGGGAAGTATGGCAACTTCCTTGAAGTGTTTGGGGACAACAAGAACCTATGGTTCTTCCCGATATTTTCAAGGTAATACCGTCATGAAACAATTGTTTTATTGCTGCATATCATACATTCAAAGAATCTGTAAACGGCTTCAAAAACGTAATACCGGTAAATGTGCACAGTTAGAACATAATACGGACAAGAAAAACACATTGATTTATACATCTTGCAATGGAGGCCATCTCTGACTAAAACTTAATAATTCATTGCTCTCGTATGCACTTGTCTGTTTTCAATATTGTCCACCTAGATATTCTTTTGCAATACTACCAAGCTCGTGAATTTATCGTTGCATTGACAGTATTAAACATGTGTTCTGTTTTTGGCTGACGAAAGTGTAAAATACAGCTTGTTTTCTTATTTCCTACAACCAGTATTGAAAAATTTTAGATATGGTATTACGCTGAAGAAAAAAAGAAGTAACGACACACATCAGTCACTGTAAAAAGTTTAATTTTATTCAGTGCTTTAATCATAGATGAGAATTAAATACGTGATGCATATGGATTCTGAGGCTGGTGGAGCAATCGTCTGTATTGTCTAAAGACAGCCAACAATTATAATTTAATAGTTTCTGTAAGATGAAATATATCTGTTATATGAAATATATCTCTGAGGAAAAGGGGTAAAATTATGATTACCAAGAGGAACAACCAAGCTCATTCCATTTAATCGCACATGCCCTAACCACTTATGGTTTCTATAAGGCCTTTCAGAAGTATTCCAACCATTAAGTAATAGGGGCTAAAACATGTAAACTACATAGGAATTGGAAACATAGTTCTTCCTTGGTAACCATTTATAATTTTCTAAAGGCAGTGTGCACTTAATGAATGAATACGGTACGGGTATTCTTCCCGGCTTCCTCGATCTGTCATGCTGCTAATCGCATTCTTTACAGTAATGGAGACGGGGTCACCTACCCTACTCGTGTCATTCCTCAAGTGGGGTCCTACCACTCGATGGAAACCACTACCACATGCACCCCTCCTGCCGCCGCTCCGGCTGCCCCTCCCAGGTAAAAACAGACCTTCAGTTCCTCTCGCAGCCGTGGCAACTTGCCCAGCTAACAT
>JAAUYG010236124.1_pt1 | contig 15855 bp, 10 predicted proteins | sample 7278091 | NCBI WGS metagenome assembly JAAUYG01 (sample SAMN14350201, study PRJNA611818) | marine sediment metagenome | isolation source: surface marine sediment (0.6m) | place: French Polynesia: Moorea | collected 2018-08 | reverse complement strand
CCCCCCCCCCCCCCCCCCCCCCCCCCCCCCCCCCCCCCCCCCCCCCCCCCCCCCCCCCCCCCCCCCCCCCCCCCCCTTCAGAATGACAGATCTCCAACCATATGTTACAGTGAATGTGCCACAAATCAACCCGGTTATCAATAATTTAACTAAACCGGCCTTTGCAGGTTATTGCCACCCCGGCAGTGAATAGGGATGGTAATGCATAAATAATACATCTGCCAGTCAGTCGGGAGTGCTCGCATATGATATGGCATCCTGTACGGTATTGAGTCTAGTACAGGCCAATAAAAATCATCACAATACACTGAGGACAATTCATACATTCGGGGACAGTTGGAACAGTTGAAGCCACCTACATGTATGTTCACATCGCCACCTTCCCTGATGCTAAAGTGCTTTCTTCTGTTCGAGCGATCATTGTCTTGCTGATTAACATACCGATAGGTTGGAGGAAAATCTGTCACAGTAATTTCACAGTCTCAATGCTATATTCCGATATTCCTTAAAACTATAAAAGATAATAAATGACCAAAACAATTTCTAATAGTGCCGATATTTGATCTCTGACTGGTGTATTATGTGGCAGCACCCAGACAAACGTTCTTGCCATTTTTTCACAGTCATTCATTTATGAAGCATGAGTGCACTCGTAACCGTCTGTGCGCCTATTAAGCTATCGACAAGGGGCCAGGGCCATATGTCAATTCCCTCCCCCTTCCCCCTCCCTCTCCCCCGGCCGATGCCCTCCCCGCCATCCTGCTGAGGGCATTTCAGGAGAACAGGTTGGAAAACTGGAGATTGACAGAATTCACCAAGGGTGGTCCCTGTCAATACAACCAGGGTACAGCTACAGTTTAAAATATAAGAGGGTGGCAGCTGGGACTAATGAACCATAAACCAGTTACTTGAAAAAAAAATGACAAGGATAGGATGTTTATTTTCACCTTAATATAAAGACATAACAGAACTGTACAATATACATAAGGTCAAGAATGTGATGGTCATCCAGATAGCATTGCTGCTAACTAAGCTGGACGTCTTACAAAGTCTTTGAAAATAAAATAAAAGTACAATAATATATATTAATTGGCTGTGTTGGACGTGCATATTTTCACTACCATACTAAAATATTACTACCTTTGTAGCTAATGCATTAGCATATTACTAGCTGTTGACTTAACATAGCAGTCTTTGTTAGCGTTCTCAAAAATAAGGAGTTAAATCTAAGTATTGACTTATGTCATATTCTTAGCGAATCACATTAGTGACTTAAGTCAAGACTTGGACTTAAGTATTTTTCGAGAACTCCAGCCCTGGTTATATTTTTTGAGAACTCCATCCTTGGGCATCCGCCAGGTGGTCATCACTTTAATTTTGTCGATCTTCTCTGAAAATACCAGGGATTTTACTTGTGGGTTGCTGCAATTTAAAGGCTAAATATACTCAAACAGCCTGTAGTTTTGTTAAAGTTGCAGTTGAAGCTTTTTGTATTTTAGAAGAGCGCTTGTAATCAGGTGACATTATCTGGCATCAGGTTTAAAGGTAAAAGAAACAAAAGATTCCATAATTAATGCTTCTGATTTGATGCTTAATAATTCTTCCCGAATATTTAGGGTATTTCCTATTCTGTTCAATGGCATGAAAGTGCAAGAATTGAAAAAATACAGAAGGCTTTATTAAGTTGTTTTCTGCATTTTTGTTGGGGATGGGGTGGGGGTGGAGCATCTTGAAATTGCTGCATTTTACAAACACAAAATCATCTGAATTCGGCATATATATACATTATCTTATACCTTAGATATTTTATGCCTCTGTGTGTACACCTAAGAAAGATACCACTTTGAATTATATATATATACACTACATATATGTATTTATTGTAATTTCTCAGATGCATCTGTCATTAGTGTTTGGATGAAATCCTCAAGGCATGCATGCTTTCAAGGTTTTGCACCTCTTTTGATAATTGTTACAGTGTTACTTGTAACTAAATCGCTTTCTTTCTAACTAAATTAGTTTTATCTCTAACTAAATTACCATGATTAAAGCTGTGTATTGTTTAACCACCTGTAACAGCGTATCCCCACTCTTAAGAATTTTATACTTACGTAAAGGAAAGTGAGATAGGTAGGCGATAACTATACAAAGCCATGCTATATCTGCGTTCCTGTCACATTAATCTAAAGTCACCCTCAGCGGTGTTAAAAATATTATCTGAAGTTGATAAATAAAGCATTGAGGCAAAATCTTACGTTATTTTTCCATTCATTGTCTCGCACAGAATGCCCGGGATATATCAGTTGCATGTAGTTTTCTTTGAAGATGTAACATAAACATTGGTGGATATAGAATTATCGATTCTAAAATCTACCATCTCTTTATTTCCAGAGACTGTAAGATAATACGGGACCCGCAGACGCTCAAATCACGGGGATATGGCTTCGTGTCTTTCATCAAGAAGGAAGTAAGGCTCTTATATACATGTATTTTATTGTACGTGTTTTATCCATGATTTTATTCATTGCCTGCAAATAATTGGTGCAAGATGCTAAATCTTATTCAGTGACATACATATAAAAACATGTTTAGTGAATGTTTACAAAACATGTTTTACCATCCACTGCTCTCTGTGGATGGTAGACTTGTTCTTTTGTTATGCAGTAAAGTCCTCTAATGTAAGCAATGTAAGTACATACTGCATTGCAAGTACTCTGTTTGAGGTAATACATTGGAAGTTCTGTATAGTAAGTACCCTAAGTACTGTATTGTAAGTACTATATTATAACCCGGGTATGATAGGCACTGTAAGTACATGTATTACAGCATTATAAGTTTTGTATTCTCAGAACTTAACTGTAGGCTCAAGTCGTGTGTACTGGTATTTATATTGAACGTCGGTGATTCTGTTGGCCTAGTACAATATCGTGAAGTAAATTCTCTGCCAGTGTTCGTCCTTTTCAAGCATCCCGACAATACTCTTAGTCTCTCAACAGCATTGCCGATGCCATACTGATCAAGTTATTGCTAATCGCTGGCACTATTCCTTGTTAATGATTCTGCTCAGAATAACAGTTGTTTAAGTTGGTAATGGTCTTTGTCTTCTTTATATGCATCAGGTCACCCCGATCCCTGCATCTTTCTTTTTTTTTTTCTGTCTTTGTCAGGATGCAGAAAATGCAATCGCAGGCATGAACGGCCAGTGGATAGGGAGCCGTGCAATACGAACCAACTGGGCAACGCGAAAGCCTCCTGCCCCAGCACAAAAAGATGGCATTTGTAAGCATACCACCACCCTCTATCCTGTGAAATATGTATCAATTAAAAAGCTACTTTCGGCATTGCTAACGGCGTGACATTAGCACCATTCAGCTATTGGTCTCGGTTGGGAGTGCGTATTCCGGCTGCACCCAAACGGCCCACAAATGCAGTCCTCTTAATACTTGACCACGTGAGTGTGAAATTGAAGTCATCCTTTTACTGCGGTATGCGTTGGGAAAATGACCTTCTCGGTGTACTTTCTCATGGCTAGGACGTCGCCCAAAGTCTAGGGATCATCTTTTTTCAGCCCAGATCAGTCATCCGTTTTGTCATGGTTTCCTAATCCTTTGATCCGCTTTGTTGGAGTTTGAACATTGTAGCCACTTCGGAGAAACTGAGGGGAGAAGAAGAAGAAGAAGGTTGGGAGAGGGGGGGTGGGGGTTTAGACGGAGATCCTTTCCTGCGGTAACCATCAGTTGCAGCAAGTCCCCTGATGGTTAAAGTCCCGGGGAGTTTATACCCAAGCAGGGATGCTGCACCCTGTTCTGCATTGCTGGCTGCAGTAATAAAGCTTCCGTTACATTTCTTTCCCACAGAAAAAAAAAGATGAAAGCGCTCAACCAAACAGCACATTACCAATTTGTGAAAAAAAAAATTGTGTCGCTATTTCCATTCTAAAATGCACATTATAAACGAATAGTACAAGTACCTCTTGCAGGGGGGGGGGGGGGATGTTAAGAGCATTTTTGATCCATGAGCACCCCTTTTGTGTAATATTTCACACTGCTGTTCTTTCATTGATTTTACGGAGCCGAATGTGCATTTGAACTTGGAAGATGTATGTTGGTTTTTGTGATCAAACCACTTCAGCAACGTAAAATTCAAAAATTTGTTCAATGGAAGAAAAAATTTTTAATTACCAACCATTGTACTGAAAAGAACATTTTACCATCAATGATTAAAAGTCGTTCTCTTAAATGCTAGGATTGCCGTAATTCCAAAATAGAACTAGTGTATTGACTTTTTGTTAAGTATATAAGTAGCCTATAAATTCTGGAGGTGTTCCTCTAGCTGGATTTTCCTGTCACCTGTCCATGTGACAGCCTTGACTTTCACATAGTGACCAGCACCACTTGGAGTTCCTTTTCAAAACGAAGAATCTGGGACATAAGACTTTCTTCCTCTTATTTCGGAGCAGTTTTTGCAGAGAGAGTGGTTGGACACTGCCAGACATGGTGACAGTTCTGTAGCTATGACATTGCCTGGTCTGGGACCATGTCCTGGGACAGACCTACCTGTCACATCTGTGACATGGTGGCTGCAGATAACAGTGAAATGTCTGGATAGTTGTCGGTCTGACTGACTGTCTGTCTGCCAGCTAGGGTGTCGCCGTCCAGTCAAACCATGTATAGACCGGGAACTGGGAACATTTGAGACACGTGGCTGCTCTAGATAGGCGGCTTTTATACAAAGACACACACCTTTGGTACTGAATGCAACATCGGAGACCTTGGAAAAAAATGGTATTATGGTCCAGGCGGTGCTTCGTTAAAGGTGGCAGAATGGTCAGGTCTGATTCTATTGCGTTCATTCTTCTCCATCCTTTTCCTCTGCATATTTGAGAAGGTGGCCCCATCTTTCTGTTAATGTAATGCCACCCTGTGCCACATCGTTCGGTCCCCCCGGTGGGACCTCCAACCAGCCCCGCCCCGGCCCGTACCCAACCCCATGGAAAAAGAGCGAAAGGAAGGAAAGGGCATCGGGGCAGCGGCAACGGGGGCTGTGGGGGGCGGGAGGGCAGGGGCCGGGGGCTGATCCCAAGTGGTGTCTGGCCGGCCATAATGGCTGTGTCCCTGCCTGCCACGGCCTGTGAATTGCCCAGAAATGGGAATTTGTGGCACAATCACTCAAGGATGAATTTATGACCCTCGATTTTTCCAGCTGACATTGAGAATACAAGTCAAGAGCAGTATTAGCAATAGAAGCAGAGAACGGGCCAGCAGACTTCCTTGTGCTCTCCGGAGAGAAAAGCCCCTAAGACAGGGTGTAATTTCTCAGTATAAATGGAAGCATTTGGATATTATACAGTAATCATACGAATGGGGGGAGGGGGCAAAGTGACCCGTCACGTTGGTCCCACTGTCTTTGAAGTTCCCAGACAAGAAAATATGTCTGTCGTTTAGAGGGAATTTTCGAGAAAGGATAGTCCCGAGCTTTTGTGTTCGCCACTCAAAATGCACCTCAGGTATAAACAAGGGAGGCAGTGACTAATACAGCCAAGCGAGAGAAATTGATTTAGCGAATGCTGCTACAGTCAGCTGGGATTTCAGTCTGGCCTTCTCAGATTCTTGGTATATATGGCTCAGTGTCCGACTCTCAGACAGCCACGGCGCCACACAAAGTTAATAGGTCTCTCGCTATACACATCACAGATCAGGCTGGGCTGGTAGATGACTGTTTATAATGTAAAACCTATGTCCTGTAGTAACTGATACACTGTCAGACACACCTGTGAACACCTGTGATAATGTATTGAGTGTAATTTGGAAATTTTGTTACTGTAACATTTTTCTTTTTTTTTTTGGGGGGGGGGGGTGCTGGGCGTGGGTGCATTGGGATGATATTTTTGTAACTCGGCCATTGTCAGAACCATCATGCGTATGCTGAAGTAATAAGATCAGTCGGTCACCTGCCACACAAAATAACACCCTGGTATATGCACACACCCGTTTGGTCATCTACATTAACTTCACATTTTCACGCCAATGAAACTTTTGTGTGTGTGAATTTGAATTTTTAAATGCCTGGCCTGGCAATCTACATTCTTACAGCTTAATTATTTCACAACCATGTTTGAGAAGCAATATTGGAAAAGTATAGATTTTGATTAGACTTCTTAATGCATATATATGAATCTTTCTGATTTCAGAATAAGATTGAGAGGGGTGTCGAGAAGCTTTTGACACTGCGCTGAGCATGTTGTGTGTTTGGCTTTTCAAAAAAAATATTTCACTTGTTTTGCATTTGTCCATTCTCTGTTTTGTTTTGTTGTTTTTTTCGTTAGGCATAATATGGGAGTGGGCATAGCAAATGGTGGGAGGTTTATCGTGGGGCGCAACCCCGTGACACAGGGCAGTGCTAGCGGAGTGATACCATGACCTTGCACACCCTGGTAACAGACGCTGGCCCAGCTCGGACTGGCATCATTACTTCCAGGGGGTGTGGACAGAATCAGGACGGCCAGTTGGCTGCTTCCCTATTATACAAAATTACCCCTTTTCCCTTTATCCAGACTATAAGTTTAATGGGATAAGGGGCCTGCCTGGGCGGTCGTTAAGCTGTAATGGGGGCCCTCTCTGCAGCCACTCCCCCGGCTTATCCCGGGCCAGGCCATCCGTTGCCTCCGGGATCACCCGTAGTTGACATAAATTACTGTAATTGAGTCTTGAGGGGACAGAGAGAACTTTGCCTTATCACAGATGACAGAAAAGCAAGATAGGCCGGCTGGAAAATCAACTGAAAGACAAGTATATATTTGTACAGATATATCTTGGCATGGATACAGACACATCGTTTTCATTTGCCGGTCTTTTCCCTATTCTGCTGCTGCGAAGCATCAGGGATGTTAACCCGATCTTGTCTGATGATTGCCTTCCGGGGGAGGGGGGGGGGTTCGTGCCATTATTCTTAGTTATCCCAGGCCTCGCGTGGAAAACCCTGTGGCCCCATTGTACCAACAACAGTCACTTCTCTACTAGACTCCGCACATATTGTCAGCGCTAAAATTGACCAGCCTTATCAAACAGCTTAGGATGTCTGTCTTAAGGTCAGATCTCAACCATATGTTACCAGTTTGGGCGGCGGATGTTCTGTTCGAGTGGAGCTACACAAGAACTGCCGCTTGGCCTAATTGCCTTTCAAATTTTGGCCGGAGGTTTCTAATTGAGCGGCTCCTCTTGGAGAATATGACACGGTAGCCGGTAGCCCTCGTCATCTTCCTGGAATTGGCTGCAGCCAGATCTGGCGCTTTAAAGCCTGGATAATGGAGCGGGTGATACCTCCCAGAATCCCAGCCTGCTTCATAACTACCCAGTCAATATCCATCATACTTTATTACACCACTGACTGCAGCTTCACAGAAGGTCACTTAACCTACTACAATGACAGGCCCACATCACTAATTATTTAGCTTTTAGTCGTATTCTCTTTCTTTATGCCAAGGTTTCAGGGGTGCTACCTGGCAGTGACATGCATGAGGCTGGTGTATTTGTGCTGAGGTTTGAGGTGTTCCACCTTGCTGCTGTGTTTGTGCCAAGGTTTTGGTTTTTACCTGGCTCCTGTATTAGTGTCAAGGTTTCAGGCATTCCCCCTGGTATTGGCATGATACTGGTGTGTTTGTGCCAAGGTTTCAGGTATTCTACTATCTGGCATTGATATGATGCTGCTGTATTCATGTTGAGGTTTCAGGCATTCCACCTGGTATTGACATGATGCTGGTGTGTTTGTGCCAAGGTTTCAGGTATTTTACCTGGCATTGACATGATGCTTCTGTATTCGTGTTGAGGTTTAAGGCATTCTGCCTGGCATTGACATGATACTGGTGTATTTATGTTTGAGGTTTCAGGCATTCTACCTGGTACTGACATGATGCTGGTGTATTTATATTTGAGGTTTCAGGCATTCTACCTGGCATTGACATGATGCTGGTGTATTTATGTTCGAGGTTTCGGGCATGCTGCATGGCATTGATATACCATGCATGGCATTGATATGCCATGATATGATGCTGGTGTCTCTCTTTTGCCTAAATGGAACCAGTATTACCATGATTTGGCTGATGTACCAGCCGCATGTTGTCTTAATAAGGAGTGTTAAAGACTTTCTAGGTAAATTATTCTTTGGTTTGCTTTCTTTCATTCCACATTAGATTTAGCGTTGCAAAAATCTTAATTAATCCTGAATGATCATCCTGAACACTTATTCTTAAACCAAAGCATAGATGAACCCAATTATCCATCTGTGGATGTGTTCATAAATCCTGGTAAGTGATTTACAAAATGCGCCAGACAGTAGTTGGTTTGTGACAGCATTATCTAGGTGCATTAACCACTTTACCAATTGTTTTCCCTTCTGTAACACACTAGTGTGACCCAATTTTCTTCACGCTAAATTGTATTTCTTTCAAGCAGTTTCTTTTATATTTGTGGGGTACTTGATTTCTCTTTGTACCTTAATTGTAGCTATTTTTTATCCCTCTCCTGTACGCAGTAGCAATTGTTTTGGAAAAAGATGCAAAGAGTCAAAAAAAAACCAAAATAGAAGGAAAGAAAAAGTCGAAACTCTGTAAAGTGTTTTGTGGCAGTAAGGTAAATAAATGCGTTAATGGTCGGGGAACAAAACTACAGCTTGTGGTTGACATAGATGGAGATTCCTTTCTCAGAAAGGAGACAATCACGCCGTGGCGTGCCCAACCAATCAACTGTCAGTCAATCCAGCAACATAGTCGCTAAATTGCTCCGGCCATTTGCTAGGACGTTTCTGATGAATGGAATTCAGCCGTAGTTTTCTCCCCCTGTGATGTGCTTATTCCACGCACACCCTCGGTTTCATGCTTGAGTGTATCAGGAAATGGTCGCGCAACGTTTTCTTCCTGAAGTGGCCTGGACAAGGGCTCCAGGGCTGCATCAGTAGCCATGGATGTTCAGATCTAACCCAAAATACAAAAAAAAACCCGCAAAAAACAGCACTTGTGTATTGTTGCAGCGATCCCCTGCCACCAGAGAAGGCCATGCTTGAATTCCATTCCGTTAGCAACCAGCAAAGTAAGGGAACTTTAGTACCGGTAGTTAAAGGCATCTGAACTTAAATGTTGGATTATCATGATTATGTCAGATTAACTTTGGGAAATCATATTGACTGGAGCAGAACAGTGAGACCAAGTATTTGAAAAAAATATGTAAAAACTTAAACAAATTTCAAATTTTGTAACATTAAGTGCACTTCAGAGAGAACATGGTTCACCCATCTGTGTATCTGTTAGACTCTGACCTCGGGGTTTGACGAATACAAGTACCATGTAGGTATTGCTTGCAGACTTTTTTGGAGGTTATTGCCGATATGGTTTTCTACCTCAGGACAATTACATTTTAGCATGTTTAGGCAAAATAAAAAATCAAAATGTCACTCAGTTTCGTCATGCTTTAAATTATCATTTGGATACACGACATGAAATCCCGGAGTTCCTGCACCGATAAGCATTTAATCAGTTCATGTCAATAATTGTATTGTACTATTTAGGTTGCTAATTCTACTACTGCTTGAGGACTGCAGTTCTCGCACCGAAAAAGAAAGGAGCAATCTCCAGGGCTACTTAAAGAATTTCAGACGGTGCCAACCGATTTTCCGAAAAGTAAAGGGCCAAAGTGCTGTGTTGCTCTACTCTCTCCTGGTTTCTCATTTATCATTGCAGTTGTCTTTGATGGTGGGTTGGTTGTGTTTGGTATCAACTGGAGGGTAAGCTGGTTTGTGTAAACCAGTGTCAGGACACCAGGGCGATCCTGCTGATGGTGTCGTAGTAGAGATTCAGTATGGAGAAGCGTCCGCTTTGTTTGCCTGTTTGTATTAGTCCACGCTCCGCAGTGGATCTCCGAATATAGTGCTATAGTTCTAGCACTGTGTGACACTGAGCATACTACCGGGTTTGAATGGCTCTGTCACCATGGTTACTGATGGGGTAGTTTGGACGTGCCATGATCCTGCATTGACCATAAACTAAACTTTTATTTGATAAAATGTTTAAAAGCCGTTTGGAATCTAATCCTGTGCTATATATTATTAAGGCAGTTATTAAAAGAGTGACACTTTACGATGATGATCCTCCACTGAGAGTTTTGTTAGACCCAGTGAACTGAGACTAGTAGTATGATGCATGTATTATCTATTGATCTGTGTTGTAACTGTAAATATATCACTTGCAAACCAGTGCCTAAGTATTAAAGAAATTAAATTTTTGCTCTGTATGCATAAATACGTGCATGTATCTATTTCCTCAATTTCGGTATGGTGTGTTTTGTCTAATCGAGTGGTTTCTTTTTGTTTCATTTCAGCACAAAAGCCCCTAAGTTACGAAGAAGTATACAATCAGTCAAGCCCCACAAACTGCACAGTATACTGTGGAGGAATCGTCAATGGCCTCACAGGTAACACTGCAGAACACGAAACATTTAAAATATAGCATTGTAAATAAATATTAAATATTGTATTTCTGTTACACCTCTGGGTACAAGCGTCCAGTGGACATGTTTTCACTGGGAAAAGATGATGCAGCTATATTTCAGATGTGCATTTACTGAAGTCTGAATCAGCTTTCAGTAAACATTGAAAGATAATTGAGGGGTACAGAAGCAGTAATTTGCATTGGCAATGCGTTAAGATATATTCAGCTTCAGATGGGTTGCAAGTTTGAATCCAATCTGATGCAAATTCCTCTTTTGATCCCATGACCTTTGCCTTGCATCACAGCATGGCCCTGGTTTTAGCCAATCATCACTTGTTTAAGCCTGAAACAGATCTGTCCTTGCCAGATTCAACACAAGAGTATATTTGCAGCCAGAAATTGTTAATTAAGAAGTCTGCTATATCATGTATATGAAGCATTTTCAGCCCAGAGTTAGCCTGCTTTTCACACAAAATTAACCTCACCTTGGACTAAATTCTGGCTCCGAGTTGGCCGAAATGTGTCGTAAGGACCCTGTAGCTGGAGGTTATTATTATTTTCATCAATGGCGGATAGAAAGAATTGGGGGGTCTGGGTTGTTTATGATGGAGATATATTAGATCCCACTTGCGCCCAACCCCAGAGAAGTAAATCCAGAGATTGCCGGTCGTAATCCAGTCTCAGAGCGAGATGAGAAAGTAGCGAGGCGTCTGACACAGAAAAGGTCATCCCATCCCGAGGTTTGACCATTTCCGCCTCCTGAATGAGAGCCAATATCTACCATCACAGCAACTGTCACCAAGGGGCATGTAATCCCAGGTCGGAGTGTGATGTAACAGTTTCAGGATTTCGGCGGGTACACGGAGTGGGGTGTGATTTGGGATGTGTAGGATAGGCAATGGGATGGCCAAACGACCGGGAGACATAAGAAAAGGCCGGGAGATATTTCATGTGTCGCAGTGTTTACGACCTTTGCTTTCTAAGCTTTCCACCTCTGTCATAAAGCCCCATCACGGCCGGGACGGAGCCACGGGCCGGGGGAAAATAGCGCTTTAAGGTCCCCAAGCCTTCATTGCATGTTTTACTGCACGACTCCCCACTTGCTCAAGGAAGGGGTGAAAATTGCCAGCCCATTGCCGATGTGACAGTGTTCATCTCTGGCCATAGTGACCCCCAGCGTGATCCTCGCCAGCAGGTTTTAATCAGGTCAGAGGGCATAAACGACGCACATAAAAGGCAATGGTGCCGGGCCCGCGCTAAATAAAAATTCTGGATTGGGGCCATCACTGGCTGAATGAAAGAAAGACCAGATGATGAAACAAAAAATTGCCTCCCTCTCAACTCCGGAAATGAAATTTCCCTTTTTTTACTGAAAAGCACCGCCTGTTATTTTGATTTAGGAGTGATGTGTATGTAGCCCTAGTGGCTGGCACCGTTACAGGTTACAATTTTCCATCAAGGACGATGGCCTCGGGTTTTGTTCTCTTCGGCCTTGTTGCTCCATATCAGGCTCGATTAGGATCACTGGCACCTCACAACAGGAATAATAATCGTAAACCACTTAGAAATAGTAGAAATAACCCCCACACTTCAGCTATATAAGGCTAGGAAGCGTTAAATGCTGCTTTCACTTGTATAAGTGCCCGTCTCTTTTATGACACAAAAGCTCTCAAAACTTGAATTCGGGGGATTTCAATGTATTGTACTGGTACATTTGGATCCTCAGTGATATTTCCCCTGCAACAGGAAATGATATAGAATTTCCAAACACAATATTACCCATGATTGCCCTTATATTGTAGCTGCATGGTGTCCTAGTGAGATGCTTGTTTTGTGTGGTGGTGATTGGTAGATAAACTTTGCAATACAGTGTATTGGCAATGGCAGCAATGACCCTGAAACTGAATGAGAACTGATGACTGATCCTTGTGTAGAGTTACCTGGCAGTGCAGAACATCAAAATGTTTAGAAGATTACTGTATTCGACCATTTCAGCACACATGCCCTAATGAGCGCACACTGGGGTTTCTCAGCATTGTTTGTGATAAAAATAGCACAACTGTAAAACCATGCTCACTACATGTGTCTGCAACAAATGCTTATTATTTTCACTTTTGTAAGTGTACTGTGCTGTTCAGTACTGACGATTCTACGTGGAATACATTCAAGTGATATCATAAGTGAGTCACATGCATTTTGAATGCAGTAGAACCTGTCTTTAAAGACTGCCCCATTGGCCATGAAAATATGGTCTCAAGACAGATGGTCTCTGTGTGACCTGCCAGGAATATGTGGCCCTTCAAGACAGGTCCTGACATGTCATTGGTCTCACAAGACAGGTTTCACCATGTTCACTGTAAATAGAAACTGAATGTTTGTGCATATATGGCACTGCTGCACGTAAAGGTCCATACGTACTTTACGCTTGAGTGGTGTTTGAGTGTGAAGTTAGATAAAAACAGAAACCTGACCATGTAGAGTTGAGGCAAACAGAAGAAGGCATAGTATACAGTTTGAGTTTGAGGGAGACAAGGAGGGTCGGGTCTTAGTGTTGTCTCTCCCAGCAGAACAGGACACATATCACCCTGTCTAGGACAGTTGGGGGATCCCGGATCATGCATTATACATGCGAGACTAGGCTCGGCCTCCGGGCACGCCGGCTCAGCGCAGCCAGCTTCATAGGGACCCAGTCATCTCCACCCTCTTCCTCTGACCCTACTTTGGTAATTAAAGGCATCGCGACCATTAGTGGCAAACCGCGATTGCAAATGCTACTGGCTCGTGTGGATGGCGAATTTGGGGGCATTTGCACTGCTTTTATGTTCAGTGCCACCATTTTGCAGGTTTCCTGCTCGCATCAATATTGGACACCGTAGTAATTCATCTTTATTCGGATGCTTTATCGCAGCATAAAATTTTATAATTCATCAATTCTTGTATTGTTTGGAGAAGGCAGCCGGTGCAGCATGGCAGACTAGGCACCACCCCCCTCCCACCCATCTCCACTCCTGGAAAGAGTTCCAACCCAGTATTTGCAGGAGTTGTACTTCGTCGTGGAGCCAGCTAGCATCTCATAGCCTGCTTTGAGATAGTAATTGGACGGAAGGAGGCAGAAAAAAAGTAGCCAACACCCCAGTGGGGAATGACCAGGAAGACGTTTGTCATTGTCGCTTGTACTTTCTCCCTATTTACTAAAAAAAGTGATAATTGACTTGTCATGTAATAAATACTGGGAAATATACTGCTACGTAACACACCAACTACAGCAAACGTTACAAAATAATGTGCAGATACAGTCTTAAGCCTGACCCTTCTTTGATAGACTATGGTCCTAAACACAATACAGTACTAATCCCCCTCTTATTAGGACATCCTTCTACCAAACAGCTTGTCCTCATCCTTACTAGAGAAGTCCTTTGATGATAGGAAGTATCACATGCTTTCACAGTACTTGCTGCGAAGAGGGCTGTCCTCTGTAGAGAGTGTCCTTTAAGAGAGGGACTGCTGTACATACACAACTGTTGTAGATGAACAGCAAACTTTTCAGGATCCGCATTTCTGTATATATACAAATGTAGTGTACTCTTCCCGTCACCGTTTGTCTCCCATTAAATGTTGGCCACATCAGCAAGGCGCCTTTTGCCGAGTTTGAGTAGCTGAAAATTTTTTGTCCACATCAATGGAGTTATCTTTTGTATAGTCAGCATCCACTGAAGGAGTGACCACCATACCTATCCCTTGTACAAATTTGATATCTAAAGGCAGACGTTGCGGTGGATTTATTGGCAGAATGCTGTGATCTCCAATGGCAATCCAAGCTAAATTCTAAGCAGCAAGCGCACTTGGTGCCATGCCTTATTCCTGTCCTCACTCCGAAAGTCCCGTACATGGGGGCAACTTGTACTCCGCAAGGCCTGATTGGTGGTCATTTTGAGCACGGTTTCCATGGTTATGGGGCCGTGATATTACTCCATGGTGATTTGTCTAGGGTCGGTGATGGAACCTTTGGGATCCATTCATTAGACTGATAAAAGCCCGGAAAACAATGGTGCAGTATGACAGACGATGTCCCACCTGACTGGGGGGCCAGCTAGGAGATAGTAAGGAACTTATTATCTTTCCCATGATCCTCTTGTCAGGCCAGGGGTTATTTATAGAATAACCTTTCAAGTTTCCGCGTAACCGGGCTTACCGGGATGACAAGACATCTTGGGCACTCACGAAAGTCATTAGTAAAGCAGTTGCATCGGTTATCACAAACCACAGCACATTCACATTAATGTGTACACCTCGAATATATTTCTGAGTACTCGTGGTGATACGTCGTTATGCTACAGAATTTTAAGCTTTAGAGAAGCAAAAATATTCTGTTTTACAGCTCAGGAGTGTTGGCAGTTTATTGGCATCCTTGAGGTTTTAATTTTCAGGTATTTTAAATTCGATAAATATTTTGCTGGGACATTAAGGACTTCTTTCCTCTCTAGTTCTCTAAAGTTTAAATGCTATAAACACTTCACCCTACTAAGGATATAATCATTAACCAGGTGCTTCAATTATATTCCTCTAACCTCCAGTGGTACCTGTATATTGATGCAAATTGTTTACAATAATATTCTGTCCATTTGTCTCGTTCCAGAGGAGATCATGCAAAAAACTTTCAGTCAGTTTGGAAGCATTCAGGAGATCCGAGTCTTCAAAGACAAAGGCTATGCATTTGTCAGGTAAACAATCTTTCCTGCAACCTTAGTAGTTACACAGCAGTGTGCATATGTAGATGAATATTTACACCATGTTGTATATATAGCAAGAGATACACTCATATTTTCACAGTGGTGTATATATGGCAGCAGCTGTACTAATCTCTTTGTGATTTTATCCCTGAAAACTTATTAGAGGTGATCACTACAAGATATTGCAAACTACTGGTTTTCACGTCTTTGTGAATAAAGATTTTGATGTAGACAGGTAGACGTTTTGTTCTAACTTTTTTTCCAAATACATTTGTATTACATACATGTACTCCTATATGGAGACGCTGCTGTTTACCAAGTATTTGAAATGTTTCTAGTACTTTCTACTGTTCTGTCAATACTGAAAAAAAACCCAATAAACTGCATAATCATACAAATGATGCATCTGTTCTGAAATGTATAATTCCACAGTGCAGAATATAACACATGTGTACAAATTACTATCAAAATTTCAGATTTTCCACGAAAGAATCAGCAGCACAGGCAATAGTGAATACACACGGTGGGGAAATCAATGGTCACACAGTCAAATGTTCCTGGGGTAAGGAATCGAACGACCAGAGTCCGCCGGGCAGCTCGGGTCCTGTGGCAGTTCCAGCGTCCACTACTCCAGTCAGCCCGGTAGGT
>JAAUYG010225856.1_pt1 | contig 15855 bp, 4 predicted proteins | sample 7278091 | NCBI WGS metagenome assembly JAAUYG01 (sample SAMN14350201, study PRJNA611818) | marine sediment metagenome | isolation source: surface marine sediment (0.6m) | place: French Polynesia: Moorea | collected 2018-08 | reverse complement strand
TATACTGCTACTGCTGCTACTACTACTGCTACTACTACTGCTACTACTACTACTACTACTACTACTACTACTACTACTACTACTACTACTACTACTACTATACTACTGCTACTACTACTACTACTACTACTACCACCACCACTACTACTACTACTACTACTACTACTACTACTACTACTACTACTACTACTACTACTACTACTACTACTACTACTACTCACCATGATCAAATGGATGCCACGATATGTTTGACGTGTTTCAGTTCAGCTGTGTGATACTAGCAAGTTGGTCAGTGACAACAAATAGGCGGTTTAACATTCTTAACCAAGATGTTTCATGTATTAACTGCGTTTAATCTAGAATGCCTGGATAGTTTAAGAATCAGATACATTGCAAAGGTAACAATTGTGTCAGCGGATGACAGAATTCAGAAAAACAATCCCGTGGATCTTAGCGGTTTTAGATAACCCGGAAATATTGACTCAATGTCCATCGACTAGATCACATCAGGTAGACTATGTACAAAAAAAAATGTGACCCCCAAAAAGACACATGATTCAAAGTTACGATACTGTTATTCTCGTGGATTGTTCATGTAGGCTGTAATGTACTATTTGTAAATCGCAATGAAACAGTGTAGTTTATACCCGTATAAATACCTATGGAATCCAGAGTGTTTTATTTCATTATTTTTGACTAACCATCAGCAAAATTTTACCTTTAAATATTTTAATATATTGATGATAATTACATGTAATAAAAGAAAATTACTGAAATACGTATGTAATTTATACGCAGTATTTGTGAATGTTGTTAAACTTTAATTTCAATATTTTTTTTTCACATGTGAACTGTAATTTTATGATAACTAATAAAGTACGTAAAGAAGTTTCGGGTTACAATTTTCTACAAACAGAACTCCATTGTAGCAGTAGCTATTATTATAATCATACAGTTTTGAAACCATCAGATTCGTGCAAGCTGCTTCCCATCCATGTTGATACATGTAGTTGCTTTTAGTCTCCCATTGGCAGCCATTTACACCAAGGCAGGTAGTTAAAGTTTTTGGCTAAAGGTTCGGCTATTTTTTTTTCTAAGAATATGCGTTTTGACTGAGTATAGAGAGTAAACTGACAGCGTTGCAAACATTGATAGACTCAGTGTGTCATTTTAATTTCTGCCTGATTTTATTGGGCTTTGTAAGGCACAATCTTTGGGGACAATCGAAACGATGAAGTATTAAGCTTTATAATATGTGTATAACGATTTCACTGCCAGTTATACTAATTGAAAAAACAAACTTGTACTTGCAAGTATGCCACTTATTTATGCTCAACGTTTATGCCAAATGATGAATAACGTTTCTGACAATATTTGACCTGTATATATGCTAAAGATAAGTTAATGGACTTAATGATTGTTCGCACTTTGACTGGCGAATTCTGCAGAGAGTTGTAGGCTGGGTCTTGATGGTGTAGAGAATCCTGCGACTAGAGTAATACACACCTTTTACATTCAATATTGTATCGCATTTTATTAATTAATAATATTTGGCATTAGGCAAAATGAACTCCTGTATTGCAGAAAATCTGGGTTTCTTTCATATATTTCCAGCCCAGCTCCAGTGGCAACAGCAGAAGCAGTCACCATTGCCATGGATTCCACCAGAATGCTATTAACATTACTTTGGATTTATTTACATGTTCATGCTGCATTTCTGGCACAGTAATTATTTGATAACTATCTGAGAATGCTGCCCTGTTGTATTCTTAGTAGGTGTGGGGGTTTAGATGTACCTACCAGGTGAATTAATGCACAGGGGTAGCATTTATGCATGAGCTTTGAAGATTTTATTTCATAAAGTGAAAAACTATATGTGTCTCATATAATAATGCATTTAAATTTATTGAAACTGCTAGATTGTTCCTATTCACAAGCATCCATGCACCAAGAACAGCAAATGACTTATATAAAGCATGAATTGGGGTGTGAATTACATGTATGATTCATGACTTTATCTAGTAACAACTTACCAATCTAGTAACAGATTTCGCTTTGACCCAGTCAAGTTGAAACAGGACTTAATGTATCAGTTTAAAAAGTTTGAAGAGTAAAACTAGAACTTACCCAGTACCGGATACTACCACAGTTATATACACAACATAAAACACAAAAACCACAAAACTGTGACCAAAATCACCCAACCTTACAAAGATATATACATAAGAACACATATCCTGCATATTTGTTCTTGCACAAAAATCAATAGGGTTGTATTTATGCTGCTGACGATTACGCAGCAGCTTAAACATGTGAATTATACATATGATTATATATTGTGGCGATCGGCTAGAATCTTAATGTATTCCACAACTGTAGATGTGTACTGTTTATTTTTCTTGAAAGGCGTATTTTGTATCGACGTTTAAGATGTCCAGTTATATATTTAGTATATAAAAGCTTTGGAGTTGCAAACTTTGCCCTGCAAGAGCTATTGACAATTCTGTTAATGTGACAATCACATTTGTATACGCGCCAGGTAAGTCGACTTTGACTACAATCACGTGGCAGTATTAACATAGCCACCCATTTAAAGTTTAGATGGAAACGACATTGCCCAGTTTGCGTACCCACATGTTCAGAAATTGTTATACCGGACAATTTAGCTGGCAGCAATGACAATAAAACGGTTTCTCGAAGTCTATAGTTCTAAGAAGTTTTTTCTTTTGTGCCTTTTTCGCAACATCACAGGCATATTATTTCATAAACTTTTAGTGCTAGCATCTGGCAGGCATTAAAATACAAAATACCCCTAATCTTATTGGGTAATTATGGTAAACACTCATCGAGGTTAATAAAACACATACTGAAAACAGGGAATACACCAGTTATGAACAGACGGCAGAGCTCAGGGATGGTTACAGACGGATAACGTGTAAGTTATACTGTTGCCTGTCTGTGTGAAGTTGAGAGGGAGACACAAAAGAACGCATCCAACACAGACCTTTCAGTGCCTCATATATCGATGTAGGGCATCTTTTCAGAACAAAAACAAACAGCTCCCCACACACACAACAATAACAATGTTGGAAGCCTTTCTTTAACCGCCCTAGTGCACATTCAGTATCACTATGCGCAGTACACAAAGAAAGTGCACCTGTAGTATACATGCATTATATGTGCTTAATAAATTATTTAATGCACAATTCCCTCCTTTGCCATGCAACAACTGCTTGTTAGCAAATATCTATTATGCTTTATAACTCAGCATTGTCATGCCATCAATATACCCTAAGAATACATTTTACACCATGGCTTGCTTTGCAAAACGTTTATGCCAGATGCACGGGAAAAGCATGCCCATTATATTTTAAGAGAAAATGTGCTTGACTGAGTGCATTTCAAGACTTCTGACCTTGTTATATTTTTTCATCAATCACGCTAGATATAGACATTTATGCATTCAAATTGTGGCCGTCTCTTACTGGAATTTTTTATACAGGCTAGCCACTTTCAAAGTTACATATTTATGCATATGGCCCTTGTCTTATCACACCACACATGTATAGGCCCTAACACAGTTGTTCCTATGATTTCACCGGAAATTGTCAGACTTAACACTGAATCCACCACTGAAACCACTCATATTAGAGTTTCAATAAGACACAATTCGGATCACCTTCAATTTTAAGATCACATTAGGATCCAGAGACCACTGTAATAGTTTTACAATACTTTATTTAACCTGAATTCGTACCAGTAGATTAAAGATACCCAAGGAACTGTGTATTCCAAATAACATGGCCAAAAAGTAAATTTGTTTTCCAATACATTTAAGCTAAAACAATACTAATGTCAATTGTCATGCAACAGGTATATTCTTGTGTAATAGACCAAATGATACAATACTAGTTTAATGGTGAAGCCGGTGCAAATTTATATGAAAAAACGTATATACCTGCTTTTATAGGTCATAGATTTCCGGAATATTCAGAACAGCACAGGTTAACTGTGATTAGTGCAATGTAGTTAATATAGTCTAACTAGTCAACTTTCATGTAGTATCAAAGAATACAATGTTGTATGTGTGATACGATGGACATTTTTAGAACATTGTAAATGCACCACATCAAATGATTAATAACATTTGTATATTAACCTATGACGACTTAAAGCTTGTTTTGATTTTTATCCTGCCTGGATGCAGTGATCATTAGATTATTATTTCTGACTATTGTACTACATCAAAATATTAATATTTTTGTGATGCGCCATTCAATCAGCACAATTATTTTGCAAAATTGCAGATATCCACAACAAACAGCTCATATAAGTCACTCAAGCATGGCCAATTACAATATGCCATGTAGTGACACAAACATGTAGTGGCAATAGGGATACGTTGTGAGGGTATTATCTATGAGTTACTTTAGTTACATGTACATTTAGAACATACAAATTACATATAGCTTGTATATGTGACAATTATAAAAATACATAGTTTACTGTGCAGTGTATTACATACAAGTAGACTCTACTATTATTTCTGTACGGTGGCAACGTTACATAGCCGGTAACTGTCTTTACAACTGCTTAAACAATATTTTCCAATGATAGTATAAACTACATTTATTTTTACAATGTGGGATACAATTACAATTTTTACCTGACAATAGATGTATATGGAAACAATGTCATGTCGGTAGTAACCTATATAGAATACATACTTACAATGGGTATATCTTGTACATATATTTCACACATTTGAAACCAAATAAACCAAACGTCAAGTCAATAGCAAGAACGAGTTGCAAGTATGGTAACTGAACAAGAGACATTGGATAATGCTTTATTTAGTGTGATCACAGCTTAACACATCAATTATACACTTTGCCCATGACAGCGATGTACATATGCTGTAACTAACAACTCTCCAGGATATCCTTTCAGTAAATTTGAATGCAGACATTTTGAGACAGACATTTCAGTGCTGATGCAACTAGAAGACGGCAATGTGACAGTGCAGATTGGGGCTAAAATCGACAGATGTAAGTCATAAGGCTGACATCTACAGACCTGATGTTGCAATCTGCCATATCAAGTTTTGACAAATACATTATATGCAAAAAATTTGTATTATTTTCGTGTCATGTTATTTTGGGTTGGGTTGAAATACTTTGTTGGCTTTTAGTTATTGTCACTGTGATGCAGGAACTTTACAGTGTTACAGGTAAAGACTAAAAATGTGTTACCTGAACGAGTCATAAAACTACATTGTATATTAGTTCTTGATAAATAAATGCTGTTATTTTAAATGGTCTCACCTTACAGGAATTAATTAGGGAGAGCCATCGTTAATGAGAGTATTGGACAAATTTAATTTCTTTATAACATGCACATGGTATATAAAATGCACTTTTGATTAAATTGCATCATTTTCAAAGGATACTTGCTAAAATTGAATGCTGCATAGATTGATGTGTTATAGCCTTCGTAGCATTCTGTGCATGTTTTTGTATTGCAAACATAGGCTCAGGATAATGGAAAATTATGCAATATGATGATCGAAAAGCAGCATTGAATTCCTGCATGGGTGCACATGTTCACACACTCTTGCCAGATTGAGACCGGTGCTAGTTCATGCTAGTTCATGACAGCCTTTTTGTGTGAAAAAATGGGATAACGCCTGCCTGCATATTTCCAGCGGGATATACCTGCCTGCAAAGATGAGGTCGTTTTGTATTTCAAATGGTCTGCGCAATATAGACAATGGTGCATGTGTGATTGCAGGGGTGGGTAGAGGTGCACTGCCGCTGAACATTATTATAAAAATTAGGAGAATTTTAGTAAATTCGCTTTGGTAAAAGTGGGGCAAGGTTATGCAAGTGTTGATGAAATGACCAATGAAATAACAGCCAGATACATTTAATATTCTTCCATTATTTAGATAGTTTAATGGTTAAATACAGCGTAAAGATAAGTACCTGAGCTGGGTGTGTTAAATTGCGTACTTGCAATAAATGATCTGCGTTGTTCCCAACATTGCACTGCCGTGAAGGTATTTGTCGAACCATAAATACAATTCTCTGTATGGACAAAATATAACTGGCAGGAATATAATTTCGTGCATATATAATAGTTCACTACTCCTTGTGATTGAAAGCTTATCTATCCATTAATACATACCATGTGCAGTGAACTAATATCCTGAATCCAGCACAGGTTCAAGCACAGTCTCCAGTACTCTGCATAGAGCAACCGTTAAGTCATTGTCTCTGGAGAAAATCTCCTGATCTGGCAGATAATAGTTCCTCACACCAGTTATGGTCGTCTTTCCATCAGCTGTCAGCCCCTTATAATGTAGTAGATGTGGAAGTATCCGTAACATTCTTATAGCCCAAACCTGGCATTTCCCGGCAATCTCCTCACTGATATCTGGGTAGGCAATCTTATGGTAACTTAGCTCTACAACAGATTTGTTACGATTCTTTAGTTCCATTCGGACTCTCTCTGCCTCCTCTAGGGTTGTGTAGAACTTTCGGCTATAGATTATCTCATCCCCGTGTGACTTACCTTCTCCACCAGGCTTCCAGTTTTCCAGCATCCACTGTACACTGATTCCATTTTGCTGTTGTCTGTCAGAGTGCCTGGTAGCTAGTACATAGGGCAGGATTCTCTCTCTCGCAGTGAGAACAACTCCTGTGGTACATTTCTCACAAATGTCCAATAACAGTTTGAAATCTACACTGTCAAAGCCTGAAGTTTCTGAATTCTGTAACAGGTACTGACACAACCCAAGCACATTATCCTTATAGAGACTACTATCTTCACTGTGAAATATAGAGTTTATGTTCAGAGTTTTATAGATCTTGGAACGCTTATCCTCTGGATCCAGAATCCACAGCAGTGCTACCTTCACCATGTACGATGGCAGGATGTCCTCAGCAGTGTAAACTTTGCCTTCCCGAGTCTGGAATGTGTCAGCCACAGAACGCACCAATTTTACAAGAGCATAGCCACACATCACTTCAGATGGGAGAAACTTGAGAAAATCCCAATCAGTCTGTGAACTGGAGAGTTCCAGACCTCGCAGAAAGTCACGACCTATCTCTTTGTTTCCATGGTGTCTAGGTCTCAACAGTGCTATGTATCTCTTCAGTTTATCAGTTACAATGCAAGGTGCAATATCAACAGATATCAAATGGATGCTACCACCTACTTGGCAGGATATGCTGAGCATCCCTACAAACCCATGCTTTCTGATGCAATTCTCAAGAACAAGATGGTTGATTTTAGCATAGGCGTGTATTGCTTCAGTGTCTAGTGCTTTTAAAAATATTTGCCAGAAATCTGCACAGAATTCTACACTGGAAAACATGCCTATCTGTCCACAAATCCAATATCGATTACACAATGGTGCTATGTTAGCACTGGTCTCAATGCCATCATCATGAATTTGCATGGTGAAGTAAGCTGTAAAATTTACAAGCTTCATAGACATGTCTAACTCATCCAATTCCCCACATTTGGTATATTCTAGTACGCTGCCTTTCATCTCTGGCACACACTCAAAGAGTGGATCTATCTGCCCCATCGCAGTGCCGGTCAGTTGCAGCAAGTGTATAACACTGAGAATTATATGGTGCTTCTCAGACATGTTCCCAATGCCCCTAGCACTGCACGTAAATAGCGACGCTACATCATCTGTGCCAAAGAAAAATTTCTTGGCTGTATTGGTCATCTCAGACAGTTCAGCAACAGTTTTTGTAGTTTTAAAATATCGTCTAAGGCTATCCACATTGCTGTTGGAGAGCTTATGACTAGTGCAAGCCTTTAGTTCTGTATTATCTGCTAAATCTGCTCCTATACTCTGGGAAATGATACGTAGGGTCTTTCTGGCACTTTGCAATTTTGGTGATGGAATACCCAAAGATTCATTTGTATTGTACAGGAGGTAAGTCATATACACAAGGGGCGTTTTACCCAGGTGATCTTGTACTAGCATGTTTGTTGTAATGTTTGAATCTAATTTCAGGCCACAGAACAGGAACTGGGTATTGTGACACAGGCAAGCAATGTGATATGCTACCCTGCCATTGTTGTCTATATCTGTGAAACTGAAACCCACTGCTTCTGTCAGAAAACTTATTTTCTCTTCTAAATCTTCAAGAATGTGATCCTCCATTGCCAGGAGATGCAGTGGAGTTTGTCCTAGCATATTGACCATGCTGTCTCTGGTGTGTGTTGTAAGAAATGGTAAATCAGTGAGAGGCAGTTTACAGACTACAGCAGTGGCCAATGTATGGAGGCATATCTTTCCTTCCACACCCCGGTATGGACCAAATATATACCCTTCTGGTTCCCTATAATCTTGCAGGAGGTTTGGCAAAAATGCATACAACACATCTTCCTGAAGTGCAGATTTTGCGAAATAACAGTTAAACCATTCATTTGTTGTGTTATGTAAAAGTGCTTCCACCAGTGCAAAAGAGGCAATAGACATGCCATAATGTGATTTTGGGGACACTGGGTTTTTCCAGATGTCTTTCACACTTTCTTCAAGCTCTGTGCTGCATTTATTGGCTATTCCTGCAAATGTAATGTACATAGCAGCGCTCTCACCATGTTTGTTGTAATGTGATAAATTTGCACCAGCATCTATAAGTTGTTTTGCTGTATTCCACTGGCCTTTCTGACTTGCCAGTAGGACAGGTGTTCTACCATCAATTGCACTTGCATTCACTTCAGCTTCTCTCTCCAGCAGTAAACTCACTACATCACTATGACCATTCTTACATGCACGCATGAGTGCAGTCACACCATTCTGCTTAGCTGCATTCACTTTAGATTCCCTGTTCAACAGCAGTCTCACTACATCACAGTGACCATTTTGACTTGCACGCATTAGTGCGGTCACACCATTCTTCTTAGTTGCATTTACCTTAGCTTCCCTGTCTAACAGTAGTCTCACTACATCAGAGTGACCATTCTGACTTGCTGCCATGAGTGCATTCCTACCTTCCTGACCAACTATGTTCACATCAGCTCCCCTCCCCAACAACAGTCTCACTACACCATAGTGACCATTCTGGCTTGCCAGCATGAGGGCAGTCCAACCAAGGTGTGCAATTGTATTTACTTCAGCTTTCCTGTCCAGCAGCAACTCCACCGCTCCACTGCAACCATTCTCACTTGCCAGCATGAGTGCAGTTTCACCACCCTGGTCAACTGTATTCACTTCAGCTTTACTTTCCAGCAACAGTCTCACTACATCGCAGTGACCATTCTGACTTGCCAACATAAGTGCAGTGTAACCATTGTATGTAACTGCATTTACTTCAGCTTCCCTCTCTAGCAGAGGTCTCACTATATCAGAGTGACCCTGCTGACTTGCCAGTATGAGTGCAGTATAATCATCCACCCCAGCAATATTTATATCTGCTTTTGCATCTAAAAGCAGTCTAACTACATCACAGTGACCTTCGTCACTTGCTACAATGAGCGCAGTGTAGCAATACTGGCCAATTCTATTGACTTCAGCTTCATTGTCCACCAGCAGTTTCACTATGTCATAGTAACCATTCTCGGTAGCCAGTATGAGGGCAGTCCCACCATCTTCACCAACTTTATTCACTTCAGATCCTGCCACAAGCAGCAGTTTCACTATATCATAGTGACCATTATGACTTGCCAGCATGAGTGCCGTCCTACAATCATGTAGAACTAAATTTACTTCAGCCCCACTATCCAACAGCAGTCGCACTATATCACAGTGGCCATGTTCACTTGCCACCATGAGTGCAGTATGACAGCCCTCTTCACATGCATTCACATCAGCTCCCTTCTCCAGCAGCAATCTCACTACATTGCAGCTACCATTTCGACTAGCCACCATGAGTGCTGTCCAACCAGGACGTGTAGCCACATTTACTTCAGCTTTGTTTTCCAGCAACAGTCTCACTACATCACAGTGGCCATTCCTACTTGCCCCAATAATTGCACTCCCACCACCCTGTTCAACTGCATTCACTTCAACTCCCCTCTCCAGCAGCAGCTTCACCACATCACAGTGGCCTTCCTGACTTGCCAGCATAAGTGCAGTCCTACCATCATCTAGTGATGCATTCACCTCCGCTTTCCTCTCCAACAGCAGCCTCACTATATTATAGTGACAATTCTGACTCGCACACATAAGTGCAGTCCAGCCATTCTGCTCTCCATCTTTATTCACTTCAGCTTCCATCTCCAGCAGCAGCCTCACTACATCATAATGACCTGCATTGCTTGCAAGTATGAGTGCAGTGCTACCATCTTGTGCAATTGTATTCACCTCAGCTTTCCTCTGCAGCAGCATTGTCACTACATCACAGTGGCCATTCTGACTTGCCACCATGAGTGCAGTGCAACCTTCCAGTATAGCTGCATTCACGTCCGCTTCCCTCTTCAGCAGAAGTCTCACAATATCACAATTACCATTCTGACTTGTCAGTATGAGTGCAGTCAAACCACCAAGTGTGGCTGCATTCACTTCAGCACCTCTCTCCAGCAGCAGTTTCATTACATCACAATGGAATCTTGCAAGTATAAGTGCCGTCTCACCATCTTCTTTCACTGCATTTACATCAGCTCCCCTCTCCAGAAGCAGTCTCACTACATTACAGTGACCATTCCAACATGTCGCCATGAGTGCAGTACAACCATTATGCATAGCTGCATTCACTTCAGCTCCCCACTCAAGCAGCAGTTTCACTACATCCGAGTAACCTTTATGACTTGCCAGTATGAGTGCAGTCCCACCATTCTGTTTAGCTGCATTCACATCAGCACCTCTCTCTAACAGCTGTCTCACCAAATCACAGTGACCATTCTGACTTGCCAGTATGAGTATATAGGTCTCATCCTGTGTACTAGAAGTGTAGTTGGGTTCCATCACTGATGTTTGAAAATGTATCACAACGACAATAAATATTTGTCGTCTCCACCACTTAGGAGTGTAAGTAAACCCAGTAATCACTTTAATGGTTCACATGTATTTAACCACAGACTCTAAAGTCTTTGCAATCTAAAATCAGTTCACTTGGTCAATATAAACATTATTCTCTGATTAACTATGTTGCCATAAATATGGTATTTTGCAAGTGCATTTCAAATACGTTTTCTGCTTTTAATAATGCAATTATTTAGTGAGTTAAAAGAAACTGGTTGCATAATCAGCACGTTCCTGTTGGTACAATTTAGAAATCTATATGCCCACACAATCTGTGCAGTTCAGAGCCATCATCATTCATTAACGGGTGTTAAATCTATATTTGTACCAGTCTATGTAAGAACAACTAAAACACCACTACCACATAGTCTGTTTTCTAGCTGTGACTATGTAATACCCTAAATCAACTAACTGGAATTTCTACAGTATTCACAGACGCAGATATGGGAAGATTATATACAACACCCAATGTTGGCTACTTTGTATAACTTGATATACAATATTAGCCTGTTGGTAGGAATCCACCTTGCCATGTGAAAAGGGTATGACCAGAAAACAGTGCCTGAAACAGAATATCAGAGTATATCTACCATGGCAAGTTTCCATCTTTGTGAAAACAACCCAGGCCATTTAGCATTAAGAGATCACACAATTTTGCATTATCCTAACATGTAATGGATTTCATTGATTAAGAAACAAAATGTAACTTCAATGTTTAAAAACCTATTCCAAAAATCCTTTGTTTCATTTCTTAATGTCCAAAATAGAAAATTTTGAGAACTATTTACAGCAGTTGTGGAACCGTGAGAGGTTATTTGAGCTATTAATAAATGAGGTTTTACAGTTGTTACACTCTTTAACAATAAACATTTAAAAAATTTTCTGGTTAAGATTTGATGATCTCAAACTTACCTAAAATTTTAAATTTGGGGAAGAATGTCACCTATATGGTTGCCTATGCACAAGGTCACAAAAGTGTGGTTTTGATGAAGTGATGATATTCAACTATGACAAAGAAAATAACTCTGCTGTGGCAGCACTATCTGCAAGAAAACAGGTTATATCACAGTCAAATCTGACAATTAATGGCACCAAATGTATTTGAAATTGTCCTTAACTGCTTGAATGTATCGTTAATTCTCAGGTGGTCTTATTTCTCAGGTCCTAAAATCATTGCCTAAATTTCTTGAAATGAAATAACTTCACACTTACCATGGTCATGAAAACTTAGCATGTGGTGGCAAATGCACAAATACAGTCATGTGAAAAGAACTCAGACTTCAAATGATTCAAATTGATGTGGAATTTCCACACATATATAATTATAATGTTATGGCCAGTGTGTCAAAAGTGCAAACACAATACCAGTGCTAAGTGAAAAGGGCTTCAGTTACAAAATGCATTATTAAATATTGGCAATGAGAGACTGTTTAATTAAAATTTCAAGATGCTCTCCTAGCATGTCTATAATTGTATACCTGAAGGGACATCAAGCACCCTTTTCTGTCAAAGACAAGGACAGCAGTGTTGTCTTACATTGGTGATTGTATGGAACAGCCTCCCTACAACAAAAGATCCCTGGTAATGTGAAAGATGGAAAAGAGGGGTGTCCACGCATTTTGGTTTATTTTGGATCCATTTTACAAATTACTCCAAAGCCACATTCAGGCAATGGGGTCACTTAATCAGTTACTTACGATGGTCATTAACACGTCTGGTAGACTAGCTGTGACAAAAACAAAGTGACTATGAATAGTTATCCACAATTCGCAAACAAATTAAAGCCGAAACATGTTGGCAATGCGCATGTCTCAGGTGGCCGTATTTTCCAGTTTTCCTGTGTACAGAAAAGAGTGCAGCTTTTCAAATGGCTCTACAAATATGAACGTAATTGTTAGGGAGCTGAAATTCTGAGGTGTCTATAATGACAGGTTCGAATGTACATGAATCCTTTCTTGTTTGTACCCTGTGCAACTAAATTCAATTTGTAGGTTAGTGTTAAAAAGTGTCAATGTAATTTTAAACCAATGTTGATGTAGAATAGCATGCGTGCTGTGATATGGGTACGTAATGATCAAGAAAACATTGCTCACTGGTGTGCAATCTTGCTTGTGTTACAATCAGCTCAAAGTCATTTGGCCTAAATTGTCAAACCCAATTGTTGCTTGATCTGATAGTGTTCTATAGGTAAAATGTTAATGTTTTAGGAATTATTTATATAATAGAAAATAGTAGATCTTGAGACATATTATCACTAGGAAGAATGTTTGTTGTTAACCTTCTGTCAAAGCCTTCTGTGTTATTATTATACAGTCCTTAGTGAGAACAAAAGATCCACAAAGGAAAAGCTCAACATTTTCAGTTTTATTCCTAAAAATTTGCTCTGATATAAACGAGTTTACTCACTGCATCTATCATTAAAAAACGGAATTTATAAGTGGATGTTTTGACCAATGCTGTAAATCAGTATTTTACAGGAATAAAAAGTTTGTTATGTCCTATTCAATCAACAGGAAAAACATATGAACTGATGTTCACATCGGCGAAGAGTGGATATACTCACTGTTTTACTCAGCAGTTGGATCTAATTTTTACAATGTTTTAGATGGGTAAGGTAGGCTTAGCAGGGTATGTTAGCCCACATCATGTGCAAAAACTAGTGGACATAATCACTTTTCATTTCAGTCACAAAATGTGCACTTTATTCAAAATGCCATATGCCTTTATTTATCAATCCGCTTGAACCGTTATTTGCTCTTTGTGAGAAGCTGATATCATTAATAGACAGTATTTTAAACATCCTGTCTCAGCCTTCTTTGAGTACCCTCATTAAATTCATTCACACAATCACCCAGAGTACAACATCATACCTAATTGATACCTTGTTTATCCATATTTTTGACTCATCATATCGTGTAGACTTGGGCATGAAGGCTAAAGTAGTGCGTAATCACCGTGTTTATGCCAGATGCTCAGTTACCCTCTGCAACGAAATGGTATTATATGGGAGATCATAAGTGCTTTTCTTGCATAATCCTGAAATATGGGTTATTGTGGAAGGGTCCGGTGTAGGTTGATAGGAAGGGATTAAAAGGGTCAGGACAATAATGAAACGTGGGGCAGGCATTTTGTATACTGTACATCTATTACATGTGGAATTATTTGGGGTTATTCCAAAGACCTACTAAGGGGGAAATGATATAGTGTATTTGCCTCGAATGAGAGTTAAAAATAAGTAGCAGGTGCACCGCAGAAATATATAGACCAATAGAAGACCAATATTATATAAAAGGGAACGTTTTCTTATCTTGGATGGTTGCATTAGTTGCAAAGCAACAGTGACATTCTGTTTAATTACTCTGATCTACCAGTCAAGATGCATTCTGTTAATTACTCTGATGCACCAGTCAAGATGCATTCTGTTAATTACTCTGATGCACCAGTCAAGATGTCAATGCGCTACTTTTGACAACAGAAACCATTTTACCTGTACATAGTTAATATTCCAATTCCAAAATATTCAAATTACAAGTGAATAACATTCAATTTATTATCATCGATAATAATTTTTTTTAAATTTCCTTAATGAGGCATATGACTTCTAACTAGAACTTGATAAATTAAGATAAAACGTGTCTAAGAAGTCAAACTTTCGATAAGTAATACCCGGATTTCTAGTTATTTTGCTTATTGTACAGTTAATGTGGTCTTCGACGTCGAGACTACTACCAAAATGCAATTGTAATTTTTCTGGTAAATCCGTAAGTCATTGATTATACATGTATACACTGTCAGATCCTTTGGTATCGGGCTTTACACTTCGCATAGGGGCACTCCAGGGATTGGTCTTATGACCTTTAATTTTTAAGTATTTTCAAAATAATTTATTGCGTAGTATGACCAGCCATATAGATATTTTAACTGGGCTAGAGTTTTCAGTACACGAGGTTCCACCGCAGCTTAAAAAATGCATGTGATTTTATGTTAAATGCGGTTTACGCAACACTGCACGCAGGCTCACACCAGAAAATTTCAAATCATTCCGTATCGCAGACAATAAGTAGCCAGCAACCTAAATATAGACGGTCCTGTCATAAAATCACACCTATACGGTGGCTGATTCTTGCCAATTTTTTTTCTTTTTCTTTTTCTTATTTTTTTCTTTTTCTTTTTTTTTTTTTTTTGTTTTTTCTTTTCTCTTTTGGGGTGGGATTTTCTTTTTTTCTTTTTATTTTTTTATCTTTTTATTTTTTTAATTCTTTATTTATTATTTTTCCTATTTTTTATTTTATTTATTTATTTAGTATTTATTATTTTTTTATTTTTTATTTATTTATTTTATTTTATTTTTTTTTGATTTGGATTCTTTTCTTTTCCTATTTTTTTAATGGATTTTTTTAACCTTGTTCAAAGATCTTATTGCCAAGCACCGGCTGTTAAATGGCTAGAGAATCGAAATATACCTTTTATACAGCCATGAATAGCGAGAGTACTTGGTAATAGCCCACGGTGGTGTTCCCCTCCGATCGACCGCCCCCGCTTAGCATAGTGGTTAGAGCATCCCCTCAGGGTGCAGGCCAGGTTTCGATCCCCGGCCGCATCACACCAAAGACATAACAAGAGGCCCATGGGCCTTAACGCTCTGCTTCAGAACCAACTTGGCCATTTGCCAAAGTTCAGAGATACAGGCCGATTTTCAAAATTGCCATTGGCATGAAACTTGGTCCTTGGCCAAAGTGCCAGAAGTTGCACGTATACCCTCTTTCTACCCCATGGGGGCGAAATTGAGCTTGTTTTAGCTCTATGGGCAGCGGTTTCCGAGATACGGGTCGATTTTCAAAATTGCCATATTTGGGCATGACACTTGG